>Ga0209724_1000040_pt1 | contig 208929 bp, 186 predicted proteins | sample grotaG_FD_184143 | JGI IMG/M metagenome (GOLD analysis project Ga0209724, IMG submission 184143) | Glacier valley bacterial and archeal communities from Borup Fiord, Nunavut, Canada, to study Microbial Dark Matter (Phase II) -... | ecosystem: Environmental > Aquatic > Freshwater > Ice >...
GAGACCGTTGACGTAGGCACCGTGGTGGCGCGCATCGGCTCCGGTGTTCCTGCCGCGGCACCGGTCGCACCCGCACCGGTCGCGGCACCGGTCGCACCCGCACCCGTGGCGGCTGCTGCCGCACCCGTTGCTGCTGTTGCTCCTGTTGCTCCTGTTGCTCCGACCGAGACTGTGGCGCCCGTTGCGGCTCCGGCCGAGACCCTCCGTGCAGGCCAGACATCTGGCTACCTCACGCCGATCGTGCGCAAGCTCGCTTCCGACCTCGGAGTTGACGTCTCGACGGTCACGGGTACCGGAGTAGGTGGGCGAATCCGCAAGGAAGACATCATCGCTGCGACGCCAGTCCCGGCCCCTGTTGCCTCTCCCGTGGCCGCAGCACGGGTAGCACCCGCAGCACCCGTAGCGGCTGTCGCACCAAGCGCACCGGCCGCGTCACCGCTGCGTGGCACCACGGTCAAGATGACAAGGATCCGCAAGATCACGTCCGGAAAGATGCTCGAGTCGCTGCACGGAATGGCGCAGCTCACCTCGATCGTCGAGGTCGACTGCACGCGCATCTGGAACCTCCGCGCCAAGGCGAAGGGTTCATTTGAAGCACGTGAGGGCGCCAAACTGACGTTCCTGCCGTTCTTCACCAAGGCAGTGGCCGATGCTCTCGTCGAGCACGCATTCCTCAACGCGTCGATCGTGGACGATACGATCGTCTACCACCCCACCGTGAACCTGTCGCTTGCCGTGGACACCGAGAAGGGGCTCATGTTGCCCACGCTCAGGGACGCGGACACCAAGTCGCTCGCGGACCACGCGCGCGGAATCGCGGACCTTGCAGCCCGTGCGCGCACTGGTGACCTCAAGGCGGACGAAATCAGCGGTGGCACGTTCTCGATCACGAACACCGGATCGGGCGGCACGCTGCTCGACACCCCGATCGTTCCCGCTCCTCAGGTGGGCATCCTCGCCACCACGATCATCCAGAAGCGCATCGTCGTGGGCAAGGGTCCCGACGGTGAGGACATCCTCTCCATCAAGCCCATGTGCTACCTGCCGCTCAGCTACGACCACCGACTCGTCGATGGTGCCGATGCCGCGCGCTTCCTGCAGACCGTCAAGGCCCGCATCGAGGCAGGGAACTTCGAAGCCGAGCTCGGCCTCTAAACCATGCATGTCGTCGTCTCGGGAGCCTCCGGTCTGATCGGTACGGCTCTCGGGACGTCCCTGCGCGCCGACGGACACACCGTCGTCGCGCTCGTGCGAAGGGAAGCTCGCGACGCTCACGAATCGTCATGGGATCCCACCACAGGCCGCATCGATGACGCGGCGATAGCGTCCGCCGATGTCGTGGTGAACCTCGCGGGGGCGTCGATCGGCGACAAGAGGCTCACCGAGTCGTACCAAAAGGTGGTGCTCTCCTCCCGCGTCGACTCGACCACCACGATCGCGAAGGCGATCGCCGCGGTCAATCCCTCTGCCGCACTACTGCAGGGATCGTCGATGGGCTATTACGGCGATCGAGGCGTTGAACCGCTTACCGAACGCACTCCTCATGGAGAAGGCTTCCTCGCGGATATTTCTCGTCAATGGGAGGCCTCGACCGAGCCAGCACTCGCGGCGGGATCGCGCGTGGTCTACCTGCGGACGGGACTCGTGCTCGCTCCGCATGGAGGCTTCGCACAGAGGCTGCTGCCACTCGCAAAACGTGGTCTCATCGGCGCCCTCGGCGACCCCGCGTCGCTTCAGGCCTGGATCTCACTCGTCGACCAGGTGCGAGCGATGCGGTTCCTCATCGACAGCGACCACAGGGGCGCCGTGAACATGGTCGCCCCACACGCGGTCTCCAGCAAGGACCTCGTCGGATCCATCGCGTCCGCCTACGGTCACAAGCCTGGACTCGGCGTGCCCGCGTGGATACTTCAGCTGGTCGTCGGGCCCGCCGCCGATGACCTTTTGGCCTCACAGAACGGTGTGCCAGGAGTCCTCACGAGAATCGGCTTCGAGTGGACCCACCCGACCATCGGCGATGCGGCCGGTTACATCGCGGAACGTTAGCGCCTCACTGCGCGTCCAGGTTTGCTGCCCCCGAGACGTTCGCGGCATCCTCGCTGCTGCCTGAGGCATCGGCCACTTGAGCGTCCTGGACCAGCCACCCGCTCGCGTGATCCCACGCGAGGGTGAGGTCAACCGTCTGCGTGTAGGCGCCGTATTCCACTGCGTCCCCGTCAAGCACCACGGTGTGAGGGCCCAACCGGTAGCGCACCCGGATCACGGTCGGCGCGAGATCATCGTCGGCATGGCCCTCGCCAATGAGGTCAGCGCTTTGCACCACCCCCGCCAGTCCGTCAATGCGAAGCGTCTTCGACCCCAGGGCATCGGCCATCTCCTGCGCGTCGGCACGGGCCGGGGAGCCTTCCACCGTGAGCGCGACGAGCGCAGCTCCATCTGAGCCCGACAGCGCCTTGAAACGCGCAAGCGTGAGTTCCCTGGCAGCCTCCACGGGCGCTGTCTCATAGACCGCTGTGGATGGCCCGACGGCCGCGTCGACCGCGTCGACTGCGTCATGACCGTCCCGAAGAAGCCATGCACCTGCGAAGACTGCTCCCGTGACCAGAGAAGCCCCCACCGCAACCATCGCCATTTTCTTAACCCACACTTCGGCCCTGAGACGAGCTCGCCACCAACGAGCCTCGTCGAGCATGACCGCGCGCGGTCGCCTCGCGGACTTGCCTCCAGCGGCTGCCGCATCGCGGAGGGCTGCGGCGACGCCGAGCGGCTGAGCGACGACGGCCTCCGGGGGTGCACATGAGGAGAGCGCGCGCGCCACCATCGAGGCAGTGGGACGACCGGCCGGGTCCGTGTGCGTCATCGGTTCGGTCCACGCGCGCATACGGTCGGCATCGGCCGCGCGGACGACGGATGCCAGCAGACTTCCGAGCGCCTCGATGTCATCGGCAGGGCCGGCGTCCGGGGGGGCATCCACCAGCCGGGTCAAGGCAACGCGACCATCTGCCACGATGACAGCGTCGGCGTCCAGCGCACCATGCGTAAGCCCGTGACGGTGGAGCGCGGCAAGTGCCTGCGCCACGGCAGTGCCCCACCACACGCACTCCCCCGCCCGTAGCGGCCCCCGCGCGTCGACGAGCGCACGCAGCGTGTCGTGATCCCCTTGCGGCTCAGCTACGACCACCTCGTCGGCGCGCACCATCGCTACCCTGCTGGGCACCACAAGCGACGGTTCTCGGAGACGCGCCAGGCTCTCGACCCTAGACCGCACCTGGTCGAACGCCGCGGACCCCGTGCCCACGATGCGTTCGACCTGACGGGAGGCTTCGGGCAGGCTCATGAACCCACAGTGCCGCCTTGACCGCCGCCTTGGGCGTTATCCACAGGGCGAGTTCATCACGAAGGAGACTAGTCCTTGAAGGCACCCGCCCAGGGCCACCACGACGCGCGGCCCACATCGGCGATCAGGCCTGGGACAAGCAGCGATCGAACGATGAACGTATCGATAAGCACACCCACACCCACGATGAACGCGATCTGCGCGAGGAAGATGAGCGGGAGCACCCCGAGGGCCGCGAACGTCGCGGCGAGGACGAGCCCCGCCGACGTAATGACCCCACCGGTGACCGCGAGGGATCGCCGCACCCCTGCACGGGTGCCGTACTTGAGCGACTCCTCACGTGTGCGCGACATCAGGAATATCGAGTAGTCGACGCCCAGCGCCACGAGGAACACAAAGGCGAGCAGCGGCGTAGCGGGATCCATTCCGGGAAAGTGGAACACGTAGTCGAACACGAGAGACGAGACGCCCAGTGCGGCACCGAACGACAGGATGTTGGCTCCCACGATCAGGGCAGGTGCTATCAGGGACCTCAAGAGGAATGACAGCACCACAAAGATCACGATGAGAATCACAGGGATGATCACCTTGATGTCGTTGTCGGTCGTGAGTCGGGTGTCCAGTGCCTCGGCCGCGTCGCCGCCCACCAATGCGCCCGGAGCGGCTTCCGTCAGGACACTGCGGATCTCCGCGACGACCTCCTGGGCGTCGCGAGTCGACGACGCCTTGGCCGTGACCGCGTCGATCTCGACACGTCCGTCGACCACGACAGGCTCCTCGGGGACCACGCCACCCGGCGCGCCCTGAACCACCGCTGGAGTCAGCAAATATGCGGAGTCGACACCTTCCACAGCACCCAAGGCGGCGAGAGTCGCATCGGCCTGATCCTGGTCGACTATGACGCGTACCGGAGACGTGGCACCCGCAGCAAAATGATCCTCAAGAACCGTGAAGCCATCGATCGATTCCGTCGGAGACAGGAACACGTCCTTGTCACCAAGGCCATCGGCCTTGAGGCCAAACAGGCCCGTGGCCATCACTGCCAGCAACGCCACCGAGCCGATCCACACGATTCGCGGCTTCGCGTCGACGCTGCGAGACACCTTGCCCCACATTCCGGCGCGCCGTTCGACGGCCTCGATGGATTGAGCGTCTTCCTCGTCGTCGCCCAGGTACCTGGGGCGTGCCGGCCAGAAAACGCCCCTCGCGTGCTTGCCTCCGATGAGGAGCAATGCGGGCAAGAGCGTGAGCGCCGCCAGCAGCGCGGCCGCGATTCCGATGGCTCCTGCAGGGCCCAACGAGGAGTTCGACTTGAGGCCAGACAGCAGGAGAACGAGCAGCCCCAGAATCACGGTGCCTGCGGACGCGGCGATCGGCTCGAGCGAACGCTTCCACGCAATCCCCATCGCCGTGTAGGGGCTCTGCGTGTGAAGCAGCTCCTCGCGATAGCGGGAAACAAGCAACAGCGCGTAGTCCGTGGTCGCACCCACCACAAGGATGAACATGATGCCCTGAGACTGACCGTTAAGCGTGATGACGTCGTTCTTGGCAAGCGCATAGACAAAGATGATGGCGGTCGTCAGAGCGATCATCGCCGTGGTGAGCACCAGGAACGGAAGCACGGGGCTGCGATACACGATCAACAGGATGACAAGCACGCCGATGAGTGCCACGAGTAGCAGGATGCCGTCGATCCCGGCAAACGCCTCGACGAGGTCCGCGACGATTCCCGCCGGGCCCGTGAGATAACCGGGCGAGGCGAGCCCGTCGGCGTCCCACGAGGCCCTGACAGTCTCCGCGAACAGCTGCCCAAGTGAACTCTCGCCTGCGATCTCGCCAAAGAGTGTGGAGTCCACGCTAAACACGACGAGAGCCGCGAGGCCGTCCGCAGAGGCCACCGCGGTCGGGGCTCCGGTCAGGATGTCGCCGACCGCACGCCCCTCCTCATCGCCCACGAGCGGCGCGGCCACCACGCCGTCGATCCACGCCTGGACAGCCGGCAAATCGGAGGCCGCTGCCTCGTCGTCGATGACGAACAGTCCGGGAATCGAGTCGGACGGCACGAACTCCGCGTGAGCCACCGCGGCCTCTGTCGACTCTGCCGTGGCAGGCAGGAAGTCCGAGTTGTCGTTCTTCTGAACCGAGGAGAGCACGCCGAAGGTCTGGCCTCCGACTCCCCCCACGGCCAACCATCCAAAAATCATGACGACAACGAAAACAGGGCGCAACCAGGGACGGGTGTTCATGACCTATCAAACCCACAAAACTCCCAGGCATTCCACAGTTACCCTGATCCGATGAGAATTCTTGATCTCCTGGCCGAGGGACCCCGCGACTATCGCGAGCTTTGGGCCCTCCAACGCGAGATCCACGCGGAGGTGGCCCAGGGAACGCAGTCCGACACCGTGATCCTCGTGGAGCACACGAGTGTCTACACCGCCGGCAAGAGAACGGCCACGTGGGACCGCCCCGTGGATGGCACCGAGGTCATCGACGTCGACCGCGGCGGCCGCATTACCTGGCATGGACCCGGCCAACTCGTCGCGTATCCCCTGGTGCGGCTGAGGACACCCATTGATGTGGTCGCCTACGTGCGCGTTTTGGAGGACGCCGTCATCGACGTCTGCTCCCAGTTGGGAGTCGAGACGGTTCGCGTCGAGGGACGGTCTGGCGTGTGGCTGCCCGCGACGGACTCGCGACGAGAACGCAAGGTGTGCGCGATCGGAGTCAGAGTGGCAAAGGGCGTGACCATGCACGGGCTCGCGCTCAACTGCGATCCCGACCTCGCCGAGTTCGGACGCATCGTCCCGTGCGGCATTTCCGACGCCGACGTCACCTCGCTGTCCACCGAAATCGGACGCCCCATCACGATCGCCGAGGTTGCGCCTCTGTTGGTCGCATCCCTCACCGACGCCCTTGCCGACATACGATGGGCCTCGACCTCATCTGCTGCCCCCGTCCCCCTCGCCGATGCGTTGGCCGTCCCCGAGCCACATGACGCATCGACCACAGCACCTCAGGAGACCGCGTGACTCTCGCCCCCGAAGGCCGCAAAATGCTACGAGTCGAGGCCCGCAACGCGGAGACCCCGATCGAGCGAAAGCCATCCTGGATCCGCACGACCGCCACGATGGGCCCCGAATACAACGAGCTCAAGTCGCTCGTCAAGAAGGGCGGCCTCCACACGGTGTGTGAGGAGGCGGGTTGCCCCAATATCTTCGAATGCTGGGAGGACCGTGAGGCGACGTTCCTCATCGGCGGCTCTCAGTGCACACGCCGCTGCGACTTCTGCCAGATCGATACGGGCAAGCCCACTGATCTAGACCGTGACGAGCCCCGCAGGGTCGCAGAGTCGGTGCGCGACATGGGCCTCAAATACTCGACGGTGACGGGTGTGGCACGCGACGACCTCGCGGACGGTGGCGCGTGGCTCTACGCGGAGACCGTGCGGCAGATCCACGCGCTGAACCCCGAAACGGGCGTCGAGCTCCTGATCCCCGACTTCAACGCGGTGCCCGATCAGCTCGCAGAGGTGTTCGCATCGCGACCCGAGGTGCTCGCCCACAACCTCGAGACGGTGCCGCGCATCTTCAAGGCGATCCGTCCCGCGTTCCGCTACGAGCGCTCGCTGTCCGTCCTCACATCCGCACAGGCCGACGGCTTCGTGACCAAGTCCAACCTCATCCTGGGCATGGGCGAGACGTTCGCGGAATCCGTTCAGGCCCTTGAGGACCTGCACGAGGCCGGATGCGACCTCATCACGATCACGCAGTACCTGCGACCAAGCAACAGGCACCACCCCGTCGATCGATGGGTCAAGCCCGAGGAGTTTGTGGAGCTCAGCGACGCTGCCTTGGAGATCGGCTTCTCCGGCGTCATGTCGGGGCCCCTCGTGCGCTCCTCTTACCGAGCGGGACGGCTGTGGGCTCAGGCCATGGAACGCAAGGGTCGTGAGATCCCCGCGCAGCTCTCCCACCTGGCCAAGCCTGTCACCGCGCGCCAAGAGGCCTCGGCGCTCTTGGCGCGATAGTGGGTAGACGGGGTTCGATCGGTGGTGCCTGCCGGGCGTCGCCAGCCGATGCCTCCACGCGCCGCTAGACTGGACAGCACTATGGCGACACCACCCCCCGCACCCAAGCAACGCTGGTACAAGACCCTGTGGCAGGCCTACACGGTCACGGCACGCAGCGATAAGAAACTTCCATGGATCCTCGGCGGCATGCTGCTGATTCCGCTCGGTCTCGGCATCGTGTTCGGGATTGTCACCGGAGGGATCGCCGCCAACATCTATGGGCCACTCACCGGGCTCATGTTTGGTGCGGTTGCTGCGCTCTACACGCTGACACGTCGCTTTGAGAAGCAGATGTTCGCGCAGATGGACGGCACGCTGGGCGGGTCACTCGCGGTCGCGCAATCGGTACGACGCGGGTGGCAGTTCTCCGATGATCCGGTCGCGGTCGACGCGAAGTCGAAGGCCGTCGTCTTCCAGGGCGTAGGCGAGGGCGGAATCCTGCTTCTCGCAGAGGGCGGCCGCGCCGCCAAGCGCACCGTTGACTCCACGACGTCACGGCTTCACAAGCTCGCTCCCGGTGTACCGGTGACTGCCCTCTATATCGGCCACGGCGAGGGTGAAGTTCCCCTAAAAAAGCTCTCCAAAACCATCAAGGGCGTTCGGGTCAAGCACTTTGGCCGCGGACTCCGCAAGGGAATGTCTGCCGGTGATCAGCAGGCAGTGACCGCACGCCTGCGCGCACTCGGCGGCCCTCAGATCCCGATTCCCAAGGGCATCGACCCCAACCGCGCGCGCGCCGACCGCAAGGGAATGCGCGGGCGCTGATTGCCCTCCGTCGTCGACAGACGAGCACACAACGCTATTCCCCGTTACCGGCGGCCCTAGGCCGCCTCGGGTAGGCCTTCGAACACCAGCCGGCTCTCTTCGTCGACCCGTACGGTGACCCCCGCCCAGTCTCGTATCCGTCGCAGGCCGCGGGTGACAGGTGCGTCCGAGTCCCCCACCACCACCGCGATGGCTCCAGCGGCAATGGCAGCCTCGAGTCCCGCTGGAGAGTCTTCGAACACGACGCACCTCCTCGGATCAACGCCCAGTGCTCGCGCCGCAGCAACAAAGCCCTCGGGGTTCGGTTTGCCGTGCGACACGTCGTCCGCGCCAACAAGTACCCGCGGCTCGGCGAACCCCACTGACGTGAGCCTTGTTCGCGCTGCCACACGCAATGCCGAGGTGACGACAGCCCATCGGTCGGCAGGTATGGCCTCGACCACCTCGATAGCGCCCTTGACCGCTTCCACGTGGCCAAAGCTGCCGCTCTCCCACACCGCGATCTTGGTGAACCACTCATCGAAGTTCTCGCCGGAGGGAAGGAACCTCCTCAGCGTCGCCGTACTTGGGGTCCCATGCGCGAACTGCCGCACAACCTCAGCGTCGAGTCCCCACGTGGTGGCGACCCGGGTCCACATCGCGTCGACCGTGGCGTTCGAATCGACCAGAGTTCCGTCCATGTCAAAGAGGACGGCATCAGCGACAAGGGGTGCAGGGGGCATCCCCCAAGGATAGCGAGCCGCACCTCAGGACTACCGACCCACGACACGGCCAAACGGTACCCAGAACCGGGTCTCGCGTAACCTGCCCGAAACACTCGGAATACCCGCGGGCAATAGCGTGCCACTAGGTTGGTGGGAGCCACCATTTGGCTGTGCCTACCTCAAGGAGCAATCCGATGTTCAAGACCGCCGAAGAGGCGCTCGCCTATGTCAAGGATGAGGGTGTCGAATACGTCGACATCCGCTTCTGTGACCTCCCGGGCGTCATGCAGCACTTCAACATTCCGGCCCACCAGTTCACCACGGACGTCTTCACCGACGGCGCGATGTTCGATGGCTCGTCAATCCGTGGCTTCCAGGCCATCAACGAGTCCGACATGAAGCTGCTTCCCGACGTGGCAACGGCGTACATCGACCCGTTCCGTATCGCGAAGACGCTGATCATCAACTTCCACATCGTCGACCCGTTCACCAACGAGCCGTACTCGCGTGACCCGCGCAACGTCGCAGCCAAGGCCGAGGCGTACCTCAAGACGACGGGCATCGGCGACACCGCCTTCTTCGCCCCTGAGGCGGAGTTCTTCATCTTCGACTCGGTGCGTTTTGCGACCAACCAGCACGAGGGTTACTACCACATCGACTCTTCCGAGGCTGCGTGGAACACCGGCGTCGAATTCGAAGAGGACGGCACCCCCAACCGCGGCTACAAGACGCGCGTCAAGGGCGGCTACTTCCCCGTGAGCCCCTCCGACCAGTTCGCGGACCTCCGCGACGAGATGTGCACCGTCCTTGCTGAGGTGGGCCTCGACCTCGAGCGCGCGCACCACGAGGTGGGCACCGCTGGCCAGCAGGAGATCAACTACCGCTTCAACACGCTGCTTCACGCTGCAGACGACCTGATGAAGTTCAAGTACGTCGTCAAGAACGTCGCCTGGAACGCCGGCAAGACGGTCACCTTCATGCCGAAGCCGCTCTTCGGAGACAACGGCTCGGGCATGCACGTGCACCAGTCGATCTGGGAAGACGGCAAGCCGCTGTTCTTCGACGAGAAGGGCTACGGTGGCCTGTCCGACATGGCTCGCTGGTACATCGGCGGCATCCTGAAGCACGCGCCCTCGCTTCTTGCGTTCACCAACCCGACGGTCAACTCGTACCACCGCCTCGTGCCTGGCTACGAGGCCCCCGTCAACCTGGTGTACTCGGCTCGTAACCGCTCCGCTGCGGTGCGTATCCCGATCACGGGATCCAACCCCAAGGCCAAGCGCATCGAGTTCCGCGCACCCGACGCTTCGGGTAACCCGTACCTCGCGTTCGCAGCGCTCTTGATGGCCGGCCTCGATGGCATCAAGAACCGCATCGAGCCCCCCGCACCGGTGGACAAGGACCTGTACGAGCTCCCCCCCGAGGAGCACGCTCAGATCCAGCAGGTTCCCGCATCGCTCGGAGCAGTCCTTGACGCGCTCGAGGCCGATCACGCGTTCCTCCTTGAGGGCGGCGTCTTCACACCCGACCTCATCGAGACGTGGATCGACCTCAAGCGCACGCAGGAGATCGACCCGCTGCGCTTCCGTCCGCACCCCCACGAGTTCGAGCTCTACTACGACTGCTAGTCGCTAAAGAGTTCTTCACTCACGCAGTTCACACGAAGGGGCCGTCCGAAAGGGCGGCCCCTTCGGCTTTGCCCCGATGCCGTGGCCTCGGTTTGCGCAACCGACATGCAAGCGCTTACATTTGCCGCGTGGGCCATCGCGAGCCCCTGCCACAGTTTCGCCAGGGTAGCCGCACATCATCGGCGCCACCCCGTCAGAGAGGACGCCGTGACCGTCGTCGACACCCTCAACCACTCGTCGAACCCTCCGCCTCCCGGTCCCGACTGGTGGCGCACCGCCGTGATCTACCAGATCTACCCCCGCTCATTCGCCGATGCGAACGGTGACGGAGTGGGTGACCTGCAGGGCATCATCCAACACCTTCGCGACCTGGTCGACCTGGGGGTTGACGCCGTGTGGCTCTCCCCCTTCTACGCGTCCCCTCAAAGGGACGGGGGCTACGACGTGTCCGACTACCGGCAAGTAGACGCGCTCTTCGGAACCCTCGAGGACGTGGACGCCCTGATCAGCGCGGCCCACGCCCTCGGCCTGCGCGTCATCGCGGATATCGTGCCCAACCACACCTCCGCGGATCACCAGTGGTTCCGCGAGGCACTTGCCGCGACCGCACACTCGGCCGAACGCGACCGGTACCTCTTCAAGGAGGGCAAGGGCCTCCGCGGACAGGACCCCCCTAACAATTGGCAGTCGGTGTTCGGCGGACCCGCGTGGACGCGCACCACCGACCCCAACGGCACACCAGGCCAGTGGTACCTCCACCTCTTCGACCCAAGCCAGCCGGATCTCAATTGGGAAAGCGAGACGGTCAGGCTTGAGTTCGATGACATCCTGCGCTTCTGGATGGATAGAGGGATCGACGGACTCCGCGTTGACGTGGCCCATGGACTCATGAAGGCGCCAGGCCTTCCCGACTACACACCCGACCCGCACGGAGGGTCAATGGGCGGCGACGTGGAGGTGGCGACTCCGTATTGGGGCCAAGAGTCCGTCCACGACGTGTGGCGGCGATGGCGCACGGTCCTGGCCGAGTACGGCCCCGATCGCATTCTCGTTGCCGAGGCGTGGGTCCACCCGCTGCAGCGCATGGCGAAGTGGGTGCGCCCCGACGAGATGCACCAGGCCTTCAACTTTGCGTTCCTTGAATGCCCTTGGGAAGCATCGGCGATACAGCAGGTCATCGACACCTCGCTCGCGGAGTTCGACGCCGTAGGCGCACCCAGCACGTGGGTGCTCTCGAACCACGACGTGGTCCGCCACGCGAGCCGCCTCGCCGTATTCGGCGATAACCCACAGGGTCACGGCATCGGCCCCCTTTCGGAGTTCAAACCCGACCGAGTAGTCGGCCTCCAACGCGCACGAGCCCTGACGCTCGTCATGCTCGGACTCCCCGGCTCGTCATACATCTACCAAGGTGAGGAGCTGGGACTGCCCGAGCACGTGGACATCCCCGACAACGCCCGCCAAGACCCCACCTGGCACCGTACCTACGGAGGGCGCTATGGCAGGGACGGCTGCAGGGTGCCGCTGCCGTGGCGCTCCGACGCCCCCGCCTTCGGGTTTAGTGCCACAGGGCGAACGTGGCTACCTCAGCCGCACGACTGGTCGGCGCTCGCGCGCGATGCCCAAGACGGCGTCGCGGGGTCGACACTCGAGATGTACAAGGTCGCGCTCGCCCGCCGCCGCACCTTCAGCCTGGGCGCCGGGGACATCACGTGGATCGACTTGGGCCCGGACGTCGTGGCGTTCGACAACCACGGCATCAGGGTCATCGCCAACCTGTCAGGAGCCGCAGTCCCGTTCGTCGGCACGGTCTTGACATCATCAGCCCCCGTCGACTCCGCCATCCCTCCGTCGACCGCAGCGTGGGTTCTACTCGCGCCCACGGCTCACCGAGCAGAGCAGGCTTAGTCGGTAGGCTACGACGATGAGGACAACCAGATGACGACGATCCAGAGGGTGGCCGATCTGGCGGGCGTGTCAACGGCGACGGTTTCTCGCGCGCTTGCGGGCAAAAAGACAGTGTCCGCGTCTACCCAGGTCAAGGTCGAAGCCGCGGCGAAGGAACTCGGCTACGTCGTTTCGTCCGCCGCGTCGAGTCTCGCTTCGGGCCGCACAAGAAACATCGGGGTCGTGGTTCCGTTCCTCGATGGCTGGTTCTATACCCGCGTTCTCAAGGGTGCGCACGAGGCGCTTTCCGATGCCGGGTACGACCTCACCCTGTACCATCTCGACCAATCGGCGACGGCACCTTCTGGGGTGGCAAACCCGCGCCGAGAACGGCTCTTCGACGAGTTTCTTCGCCGGAAGCGCGTCGACGGCTTCATCGCGGTTTCGCTCGAGCTCACCGACGCGGAGCTTCACCGGATTCAGACCATCAACAAGCCTGCCGTTTGCATCGGAGGTCCCATACCAGGGGCCCTGACACTGAGCATCGACGATGCCGCGATCGCACGTCTCGCCACGGAGCATCTTCTCGCGCTGGGCCACCGACAGATCGCACATATCGGCGGCGATCCCCTGCTGGACCTCGACTTCCACCTGCCTCGCAATCGACGAGCCGGTTACGAGACCGCGCTGCAATCGCGCAACATCGCACCGGACACTCTGCTTGTCAGGGTCGCTGACTTCACGATCGCTGGCGGCTACCGCGCGACGCTTCAATTGCTCGGCGACCCCAGGGTGGCGCCCACCGCGATATTTGCCGCATCGGACGAGATGGCAATGGGTGCGATGATGGCCGCCCGTGACCTCGGCAGAAAGGTCCCAGACGATCTGTCGATCATCGGCATCGATGGCCACGAGCTTGGCGAGTTCTTTGGGCTCACGACGGTTTCCCAGTTCCCAGAGACTCAGGGGCGCTTGGCTGCAGAAGCAGTGCTCCGCGAGTTGGACAATCCTTCGTCACCGCCTCACAACGTCGACCTTCCGTTCGAACTAGTAGTGAGGCGTTCGACGAGCGTTCCCTCGGATCAGTGACGCCGGAGGTTGTTGTGATTGGGGGGGTGCGTCGATCAACACGATCGTCACGCTTGACCGCCTCCCGGACCCACGACCGCATACGCTCACCGCGCAGCGGCATGACGGCGCCACTGGCGGCACCTCGGCAAACAAGGCTCGCCACCTGGCGTCGCTGGGGAGGGAGACCCTGTGCGTCGTTGCGGTCGGCAACGACTCGAATGCGGACCACACCCTCGTGGCACTCGACATCGACCACCTCACCACCATCGGGCTACGCGCCGAGGCGCCATCGGCGCACCACCTCAACTTAATGGCACCGGGCGGACAGCGCCTTTCCATCTACCTGGATCACGCGCCCACCGCGGACGTCCCAGCCGCGCAGCGTCTGGCCATCTCCAGCGCGCTGCACGACCCCTTCCTCGCTGCCGCCAACCTGGTCTTCATGCACGACGATGGATTGGGCGACCCAGTGCCATTCCTCCGCGACCGTGCGGCGCGAGGCGCGCTTCTCGCGGTGTGCACCATGGGCTCTCGTGGGGCGCTCGCAGTGAGCAGAGACGGCACAGTCGTCGAGGTAACCGCCGCACCTGCCACCGTGGTCGATACGCATGGCGCGGGTGACGCGTTCGTTGCCGGCGTCATCGATCACCTCATCTTGACCTCACAGCTTTCGAGCCTTGAACCCCCTGCTATCCGCGAAACGCTTGCGGCCGGCGCTCGCCAAGCCGCCATCGCCGTGGGTACTCATGGAGTCGGCCCCGTATCAAAGGTCTGAGTGCAAGCGCTAGACAATACCGTCTGGCGTGGAACAAAAAGCGAACCCTCCCCTACACGGCGAAGTGGCTCGAGTCCGCTCCATTATGCCTGGCATACATACCCTTGAGGCCTCGTAATCAAAACGTGACCGAGCTTTCTTGCGTCGCCACCCCCGCATGGCTAGCATGTAAGCGCTTGCACTACAGGTGTTGGCCGAGAGAATGGTCTCTGGGCGAAGACGCGGACATGTCCCGTCTAGTCGGTGGCGATTCCTCGTCATCTACGCGCAAAGGACCCTACTGATGCACATGACAAAGAAGTCGCTTGCCGCTGGCGCGTTGCTCGCGGTCGGGCTACTCACGAGCGGGTGCTCGACGACCGCCGACACCCCCACGACCGCACAGGCCACCGCTGCGGCGGCTACCACGGACGCCACCACGCTCACGGTGTGGGTTGACGCCGAACGCGCCGACGCACTCGCGCAGGCCGCCGCAGACTACGAAGCTCAGACCGGGATCGCCGTCGACATCGTCGCTCGCGACAACTCGACGCTGAAGGATGACTTCATTCAGCAGGCCAGCTCCGGTTCCGGCCCCGATGTCGTCATGGGCGCCCACGACTGGCTCGGAGAACTCACGACGAACGGCGTGGTCGCGCCCCTCGAACTGGGCGACAAGGCCTCCGAGTACCTGCCTGTCGCGCTTGACGCCTCGACCTACGAGGGCGTTGTCTACGAACTCCCCTACGCCGTCGAGAACCTCGCGATGCTTCGCAATGCAGACCTCGTTCCCGAGGCCGCAGCGAATTTTGACGACATGATCGCCAAGGGCACCGCGGCGGGCGTCGAATTCCCCTTCGTCGTTGAGCAGGGCGAGGACGGAAACCCGTACCACCTCTACCCGTTCGAGACCGCCTTTGCTGCACCCGTGTTCGGTCGTGACGCCAACGGCTCATACGACCCCACTCAGCTCACGCTGGGCGACGGCAAGGCGTTCGCCGAGTGGCTCGGTACGCAGGGAAATAACGGAGCCAAGACGATGTCCACCGAGATCACCGGAGATATCGCCAAGGAGAAGTTCACCACCGGTCAGGCAGCGTTCTGGCTCACCGGACCGTGGAACGTCAAGGCCGCAGTCGACGCCGGCATCAACGTGGCCGTGGACGCGATCCCTTCTCCCGGAACCGAGGCGGCACAGCCGTTCGCCGGTGTGAAGGGCTTCTTCGTCAACCAGTACTCCACCAACAAGGTCGCAGCAAACGACTTCTTGGTGAACTACATCGGCACCGTTGACGTGCAGGTAGCGCTCTTCAACTCGGGCGGCGTACTGCCCGCACTGGCGGCCGCTGCCGAGTCCGTCTCGTCCGACCCGATCATCGCCGGCTTCAAGGCTGCTGGCGCGGATGCAGTCCCGATGCCAGCCATTCCCGCAATGGGCAAGGTCTGGGAGTTCTGGGGAATCGCTGAGGCCGCAATCCTCAATGGCGACGACCCGGACGCCACGTGGGAGAAGCTCACCGCGGACGTTCAGTCCGCGATCGACGGCTCCTAAGAGAACCGCTTACAGGGGGTGGGACTCGCGTCCCACCCCCTGTCATCCACTCGCCCAACCCACGTTGACCTCAGGAGACACCGGTGAATTACCTTCGGCGCATGCGTCCACGCAAAATAGGCATCGGCGCACTGATCGCCAAGATCGCGATGCTCGGCCTCTTCGACGCGAGTGTTGTCTTCCTCGCATCGATCCTCGTCCAGCGAGGCAGCATCGCCATCGCCGCGCTGGTACTGATCGTTGCGGTCATGCTCAACGTGATCTACCTCAGCGAAAAGCTCCTGCCCGCGAAGTACATGGCGCCTGGGCTCATCTTCCTCGCGGTCTTCCAGCTCTTTGTCATCGGCTACACGGTGTACATCGCCTTCACCAACTACTCGACGGGCCACGTCCTCACCAAGGACCAAGCCATCGAGGCGTTGCTGAGCCAGTCGCAACGAAGACTTCCCGACTCCCCGTCGTATGCCGTGACAGTGGTAGACGACGGCAGCCAACTTGGGTTCTTGGTCACCACGCCGGACGGGGCCGCACTGTTCGGCACTTCAGACGAAAAGCTCTCGCCTGTCGATGCGACATTCGAAAACGGTCAGGCCGTGTCAGTGGACGGCTACTCGTCACTCACCTTTGGTGACGTTCTAGGCCGTCAGAATGACGTATTTGCGCTCGCTGTCCCCTTTGGCGACAACATCTCAGACGGCTCACTACGCACTCTCGATGGGCGCACCGCATACATCTATACATCAAAGCTTTCGTATCACTCGGTCACCGGAGTCCTCAGTGATACGGAGACGGGTGCCGCCTATAGCGACAGCGGCGAGGGCTCCTTCGTGAGCGCCGATGGTGCGGAGGTTCTGCCCGGTTGGCAGGTAACCGTCGGCCTCGACAACTTCACTCGCGCCGTGTCCGAACCGTCCATTCGTGGCCCCCTGGTCTACGTGACCGCGTGGACCTTGGCGTTCGCCACACTGTCGGTAATTCTGACCTTCGCCATGGGACTACTCATGGCGCTCCTCTTTAACGACCCCACCATGAAGGGGCGCACGGCCTACAGGATCGTGATGATCCTCCCGTACGCGTTCCCCGCGTTCCTCGGGTCAATGATCTGGGCAGGCATGCTTTCAGAGAGCTTCGGGTTTGTGAATCAGATGCTCCTTGGCGGCGCGTCGATTCCGTGGCTCACAGATCCGACGCTCGCGAAGGCCTCCGTGTTGATGGTCAACCTGTGGCTGGGCTTCCCGTACATGTTCCTCATCGCGACCGGTGCACTTCAGTCAATTCCCGGTGAGGTACGCGAGGCAGCACGCGTGGACGGCGCGTCGCGATGGCAGATGCTGCGCCACATCGAGTTGCCCCTGGTGTTGGTGTCGGCCGCGCCCATCCTCATCTCTTCGTTCGCATTCAACTTCAACAACTTCAACGTCATCTACCTGGTGACAGGAGGCGGCCCTCGCGACACGAGCGCAGGAATCCCTGTGGGCCATACCGACATCCTGATTTCGCTGGTCTACAAGGTGGCATTCACCGGACAGAACCGCGATTACGGCCTTGCGTCGGCCTTCTCGATCCTTATCTTCATCGTGGTGGCCGCGATCTCAATCATTGGCTTCCGTCGCACCAAGTCGCTCGAGGAGATCAACTGATGGCTCGCTCCACGCACGTTTCAACCCGCCCAGGACGCACCGTAACCCCCGCTCGTCGACGCGCCTTCCCGTGGCGCCACGTGTTCGCATTGCTTCTGTGCGGGTACGCACTGCTTCCGTTGCTCTACATTGTTTCGGCATCGCTCAATCCGACAGGGACCCTCACGGGCTCCAATCACCTGTTTCGCGTCGTTGGCCTCGATAGCTACCGGAGGCTGTTGAGTTCGGACCAGTTCCCGTTCCTCCTGTGGTTCAAGAACTCGCTGGTCATCGGCGTGACCACTTCGGTCCTGTCCGTGTTCCTCGGCGCACTCGCGGCCTATGCGTTCTCCCGGATGAGGTTCCGCGGCCGTCGCACGGGGCTGCTGACGATCGTGCTTGTCCAGATGTTCCCTCAACTGCTTGCCGTGGTGGCCATCTTCTTGCTGCTCTCCAAGATCGGCGAGGTCGTCCCAGCCTTCGGCCTCAACACCAGCGCCGGGCTGATATGTGTCTATCTGGGGGCCGCTCTCGGCGTGAACACCTACCTGATGTATGGGTACTTCAATACAGTGCCGTCCGAAATTGACGAGGCGGCAAAGGTAGACGGCGCAAGCCACGCTCGCGTCTTCTTCACCATCATCTTGAGGCTAGTGGCACCGATTCTGGCGGTGGTCTCGATGTTGTCCTTCATTGCCAGCATGAACGACTTCGTCATCGCGTCCGTGATCCTGATCGACCCCGAACGGCAGACGCTCGCGGTGGGTCTCTACCGAATGGTCGCCAACCCCAACTACGCGGACTGGAGTGCGTTCGCAGCGGGGGCCGTCATGGCATCGATACCAGTCGTGGCCCTGTTCCTGTTCTTGCAGAAGTACATCGTCGGAGGCCTCACCGCGGGTTCCACCAAGTGACCCTGTCCGCAGTGTTTGCCGCCCGTGCGTTGGCGAGCTCCGAGCCAGAATAGGGTGAGAGCATGTCAACAACGACTCCTGCCCCGGTTTCCCACGAGTGGTGGCGCACCGCCGTCATCTACCAGGTCTACCCCCGGTCCTTCGCGGATTCGTCCGGCGACGGCATCGGCGATCTCCCCGGCATCACCTCGCGCCTCGGACACCTCGCCGATCTGGGAGTGGACGCGGTGTGGCTCTCCCCGTTCTACGTCTCCCCCCAGAACGACGCCGGCTACGACGTGGCGGACTACTGCGACGTCGACCCCCTGTTCGGTAATCTCCACGACGCCGATGCACTGATCGCGCGCGCCCACGAGTTGGGCCTGCGCGTCATCGTCGACGTGGTTCCCAACCACTCGTCGAGCGAACATCGCTGGTTCCAGGAGGCGCTCGCAGCGGGACCAGGAGCTCCCGAACGCGGCCGCTACATCTTCCGCGAAGGCCGTGGAGCAGACGGAAACGAACCACCCAACAACTGGTTGTCGATGTTCGGTGGGCCAGCATGGACCCGCATCACCGAGGCCGACGGCACGCCAGGCCCCTGGTATCTGCACCTCTTTGACAGCACCCAGCCCGACTTCGACTGGACCAACCCCTGGGTCGCGGATCGCTTTGACGAGGTGCTGAGGTTCTGGTTCGACAGAGGCGCCGACGGCTTCCGCATCGACGTCGCACACGGACTCGCCAAGGCACAGGGTCTGCCCGATATCGACGTTGACCCGCTCCGTACCGGCGGCGAATGGGCACCGGATGACCACCCGTATTGGTCGCGCGACGACGTTCACGACATATGGCGCAGGTGGCGTCGCGTCGCCGATGAGTACGACGCCGACAGGGCGCTCGTCGCAGAGGCCTGGGTGCTACCGTTGAACAAGATGGCCAAATGGGTTCGGCCCGATGAACTTCACCAGGCGTTCAACTTCGGCTACCTCATGACGTCGTGGGACGCGGCGGAATTGCGCACAGTGATTGACGATTCAATCGCCGCATTCAGTGGTGTTGGGGCCCCCTCCACGTGGGTCCTTTCGAACCACGACACCGTCCGCCACACCTCTCGCCTCGCCCTCAAGGACCGAACGCCCCACAACATCGGCATCGGGCCCGTCAGCGCTGATCGACCAGACGAGGTGTCCGCCATTTCGAGGGGTCGCGCCGCGACGCTCGTGATGCTCGCCCTTCCCGGATCTGCGTATGTCTACCAGGGGGAAGAGCTGGGCCTTCCCGAGGCGATCGACATACCCGACGATGCCCGCCAAGACCCCACGTTCTTCCACACTCCAGAAGGCATCTACGGACGCGACGGCTGCCGGGTGCCCCTTCCCTGGGAGTCCGATGCCCCCGCCTTCGGGTTCTCGACGACGGGAGCCTCGTGGCTACCCCAACCCGCGTCGTGGGCACGCTACGCGGCGGACGCTCAAGAGGGAGTACCTGGATCGACGCTCGAGATGTATCGCGCGGCCTTGAAGATACGGCGCGAACGCTCGTTGGGCAGCGGCGCTTTGACGTGGAACGAGTCGCCGGCAGGAGTACTGGACTTCACCGTGGCCGATGTGCGCGCGGTGTCGAACATGACGGACGGCGCGGTCGCTCTGCCTTCAGGCGACCTGCTCCTTGCCTCAGGTCCCCTGGAAGAGCGACTCCCCGCCGACACCACCGTGTGGCTCAGCGTTTAGAGGTCGTCGCCCGCTTCAGGAGCCGTCACGGTCACGGGAGAGCCGGTCGAGAACTCGTGAGCGCGCCCGAAGACGTGCACCGTGAGTGGGTCGCCTTCGACCAGTTCGAAGCCTGAGCCCTCACGCGTGACCTCGACCTTGAGCAGCCTGCCGCGGTAGCGAATCGTGAAGGCATAGCGCTGCCAGCGATCCGGGCAGAACGGCGAGAAGCTCAGCGCCCCATCTCCGGTACGCATGCCCGCGAAGCCGTGGACGATGGCGAGCCATGAGCCACTCATCGACGTGATGTGCAGCCCGTCCTCGGTGTCGTTGTTGAAATTGTCGAGATCGAGCCGTGCACTGCGCTCGTAGAGCTCAACCGCCTTTCCCTGCAACCCTGCGGCCGCCGCCAGCACCGCGTGCAACGACGGCGACAGGGAGGACTCGTGCACCGTCATCGGCTCGTAGAACTCGAAGTTGCGACGGATGTCAGCGGGAGAAAAGTCTGCCTCGAACATGTACATGCCCTGCAGCACATCGGCTTGCTTGATGAAGCACGAGCGCAGAATTCTGTCCCACGACCAGTGCTGATTGATCGGTCGATCGGCGGCGTCGATCGCGCTCACGGGCATGAGGTCCTTGTCAAGGAACGTGTCGTGCTGGACCTTAATGCCGAGCTCGGCGTCTTCGGGCAGGTACATACGTTCGGCAATGTCGGCCCAGCGTTCGAGTTCGGTGTCGTCCACGTCGAGCTGCGCACGGCGTTCCTGATCGAGTTCGAGCACCACCGCACTGGTGTAATTCAGGACCCAGCGCGCCAGGTAGTTGGTGTACCAGTTGTTGTTGACGTTGTTTTCGTACTCGTTTGGACCCGTCACTCCATGGATCATGTACAGGCTTGAACGTGCGGAAAAGTGGACTCGATCGGCCCAGAAGCGTGCGATCTCGGTCAACACCTCCACACCCTCGTTGACCAGGTACGTCCGGTCGCCCGTATACGACGTGTAGTTCGCGATCGCGTGAGCGATTGCGCCGTTGCGGTGGATCTCCTCGAACGTGATCTCCCACTCGTTGTGACACTCGATTCCGTCGAAAGTCACCATCGGGTAGAGCGCCCCCGCGAGGCCCTGCCGGCGCGCGTTGTGACGCGCCTGATCGAGCTGACGGTGGCGATACTTCAGCAGAGAGAGCACCACGTCGGGCTTGGAGACCGCAAGGTACAGCGGCACGAGTACCGCCTCGGTGTCCCAATACGTGGCACCGCCGTACTTCTCACCCGTGAACCCCTTGGGCCCAATGTTGAGCCGCTCATCCTCGCCGTAATAGGTCGACAGCAGCTGGAACGTGTTGAATCGAATCCCCTGCTGCGCAGGCGCGTCACCGTCGATCTCGACATCGGCCTGCGCCCACCGGTCTGCCCAGGCGGACTCCTGCTCGGCACGGTGCTCCGCGTAGCCCTTCTGGGCCGCCTCGTCGAGCAACGCAGCGGCGCGAGACACGTGCTCCGCATCGTCGACGTCGCGCGAGGTCACCACCGCGACGGTCTTGACGAGTTCGAGAACCGAACCTGCCGCGACCGAAGCCCGGTAGGGCTCCTCGACCAGGAGTTTCCCCGCCCGAGTTCCCTCGGACTCCAGCCCGGCCACTGCGCACGCCATGGCCGCGGTCACCGTGAACTGTGGCGTTCCGAAGGGGTTGGGATTGGTGCGCATGCTTAGCGCCGCGGGCTCGGTCGAACGGTCCACCTCGTGCCAGAACTGCTCGCCGTAGTTGGAGTCGAGGTTGTGGACGGCGCCGTCGATCGTAGGAACGAGTCGCAGCGCCCCCTCGCCGCTCACCACCTCGATTGACAGTCGCTGAAAAGACAGCTGCGGCGTGACGATGCTGAGAAAACGTTCGGCGTGTAGGCGGAGTGACACGCCTCCCACCTCACACGTGAAAGACCGGGTGAGCCGTCCGCGGAGCATGTCGAGGCTGATCTCGAGATCGCTGAACGGCACGGAGAACAGGTCGAGGGCCTGCCCGTTGACCTCGAGGCCGATACCCGCGAAGTTGACGGCGTTGATCGCCTTGCCGAAGTAGTGGGGGTAGCCGTTCTTCCACCAGCCGACCTTGGTTGGGTCCGGATACCAGACTCCCGCCATGTAGGTGCCGAGGTGGCTATCGCCTCCGTACCCCTCCTCGAAGTTTCCGCGCATGCCCATATAGCCGTTGCCGATCGACGTGATGCTCTCGATGAGGCGGATCTGCGTGGGGTCCAGGTTGCTGGTCGAGACGACCCAAGGGTTGATATCAAAGAGGTGGGCCATCTCTGGTCTCCCGATTCATTCCGGCGGTTGGCGGACAGCAGTGTCGACGCCACAAGCCGCGGCGTGAAGCACGGACCGTTGGGCGACAGGCTCAGCGTATCGCGACCGGAACCGTTTCCGAAATCGGGAGAAAGAGGTCAAGGGACCGGTGCCAAGACTGCCGTAGGGTGGATTCCTGCGGAGGCCCTTTGCGGGCATTGCACACGTCGACAACGAGGGACATAATGCCTGGAACCACCATTCGCGAGCTGGCCGCGCTCTGCGGGGTGGCGGTGTCTACGGTGTCACGGGCGATCAACGGCCATCCCGAGGTCAACCCCGAGACCCGTCGCCGCATAGTCGAGATGGCGAAACAACACGACTACGTGGCCAATGCGTCCGCCCGGAGCCTCAAGGCCCGCTCGACCGACGTCATCGCGCTCCTCATCCAGGGTGGCCTCAGCCCTATCTTCTTGCCGATGATCCGCATGTTCGAGGACCAGATCGAAGAGACGAAGTTCTCGCTCATGCTGACGTTCATCTCCGATGAGGATGCGGAGGCCGGGGTAATCGCGCGCGTCGTACGTGACCGCAAGATCAGCGGTGTCATCTTCCTGGGTCGCTACGGGGACAGCGCCGAGGGCGCCCTCTCGAGCCAGCGGCTTGCCGAAATGGGTACCCCCATAGTCTTTTGTACGACCTCGGACTTCTCGGGCTCGCCCTCGCCTCACTCGTCGGTGTCCGTGGACGACCGCGCCGCCTCTGCGGCCATCACCACACTTCTACTCGAACGCGGCCATCGTCGTATCGCGTATCTGGGTGCGGGCGATCCCGGTGACGCAGAACAGGTCTGGGCGCTGCGCGTGACAGGCTTTAGGGACGCAATCGACAGCTCCCCCCACGCCACCCATGTTCAGGTGCTTTCAGCCGCCGTCCCCGGACGGCTTTACACGATGGAAAACGGCTACGAGACGATGCGTCGCGCGCTCGACGAAGGCCTCGACGCCACGGCCGTCGTCGCCATCTGCGACACCGTTGCCGTCGGCGCGATCAAAGCCCTCACCGAGCGAGGGCTGCGCGTCCCGGAAGACATCTCCGTCACGGGCTTCGACGACATCGACTACGCACGCTATTCGGTGCCAGGACTCACCACCGTTTCGCAGCCCCTGCAGCGAATCGTCCAGGAGTCCACGCGCATCTTGCTCGACATCATCGCCGACCCCGATCGCGACACCGAGATCATCCGACTCCCTGGGCCCATCATCGAGCGCGGCTCCGTATGTGCCGCTCCCGCCGGCATCGTCAGCGCTTAGCCCGCCCAACATATTTGGCCACGAGCATCATCACGCCGCCTGCGATCAGGGCGATGAGGCCGACAAATGCTAGCGTGCGCCGGATCCCGGGGAGGGCATCGTCGGCGAGTGACTGCGCAAGGAGGTCACCCCAGGTGCCTTCCTCTCCCCCTGGAAGCAGCGACGTGAGCCGCGCCGACGAGGCGAACATCAGGACGGCAGCCACTGCCCAGGTCAGCGCACCCACGGCGATCAAGAATTTGGGGATCACGAAGCGCCGTCTCGTTGACACGGCGACGCCAAGCGCGATGAACGCCAGGCCGGCCCACAGGAAGTGGCCCCTCGCATACTCGAGTCGCGAGTATGCCGTCCGGGCTTTCTCGAATACCGGGGCCGAGATGACCTCCACCTCAACGGGCTCAACCGTCATCTCTGAAGTCGCGGGCCCCATGACGAGGACCCCCTCCAGGCGCTCGCTCACCGAGGCGGTGATGTCAACCGAGACGACGAACGGACCCTCAGCGCGATCGTCGCGAGAAAGCTCTTCCTGGAGGCGCGATTGGGCGGCGTCGACCTGCGCGAGCACTTCGCTCTTGAATTCCGGTGAGGTCGCGAGTGCGCCGAAGGCGTCACTCACCTGCTGACCAACTCCAGCCGCCTCGACATCAATTCCTTGCCCCGCGAGCGAGGCCGAGGCTCGCATCTCGATCGCATCCGCGATCGTGGCCGTCACGGCGGGCGTCGAAAGCGCGCTGCTCACCGCTGCATGAGCGACGGTGCCATCGTCGATCGCCTTGAGGGCGATCCATGAGCCGCCCCACATCACCACAAGCGCGGCACCCACGAGGATGACCACGGCAGAGACAAAGGTACGGAAACCCCTTATGAGGACTCCTCCCACCCGAAGAACACGCGTTCGGTCACAGCACGCGCCCTCCTCGCCGTTCGGGCATACCTCTCGTCAAGGGACTGCCCCGATTCGGAGAGCCCCATGATCGAGGCGAGAACGCTCAGGTCAAGGTCCCCGCCGGGAAGCACATCGGCGTCCCCTGGCTTGCCGCGCAGAGCAATCGCTCCACGTAATTCCGTAGCGAGGCGCCACGCATCTGCGAGCGCTCGAGCATCCGAGGCTTTCAACACTCCCGCCGTTCGCGCCGCGCCGATGGCCTTCAACGTCTCAGGCGTGCGCAAGGACTCGTGCTCGCGCGCATGGCTCAGTTGCAGCATCTGAATGGTCCACTCAACGTCCGAGAGACCACCGGGGCCGAGCTTGAGATGCCGGCGAGGGTCTATCGCCCGCGGCAGCCGTTCGGCCTCCATGCGCGCCTTGAGTGTTCTCATCTGTTTGAGTGCCGCATCCGTGAGCTCCACGGGGTATCGCACGTCAAAAATCGCCTCGACAAAACGCTCTCTCAGTCCGTCGTGTCCCGCCACCGGCCGCGCACGCACGAGCGCCTGGGCCTCCCACGGATCGGACCAGCGTCGGTAATACTCTGAAACGGACTCGAGAGACCGCACGAGTGGGCCGTTCTTGCCCTCAGGCCTGAGGTCGGCATCGACCGCGAGAGGCGGTTGAGCGTTGGGTCGCTGCAGCAGATCACGCACCTTGACCGCCACTGCGAGCGCAAAAGAGGTGGGGTCCTCGGCGCCTTCACGTGGTTCAAAAACAAACTGGACGTCGGCATCGGAACCGTAGCCCATCTCGCCGCCGCCGTATCGCCCCATAGCGATGACCGCGACATCGGCGGCCGGTTCACCGAGACTCCTGTCGAGTGCCACGACGGAATGCGCCACGCGCAGGGCTCCCCTCATCAGCACGTCTGCCGCGTCTGAGACCGAATGCGCTGCGGTCACGGAGTCCTGGAGGGCAAGAACGTTGGCGGCGGCGGTCCTGACGACCTCGCGCCTCCGCAATCCCCGCAATGCCGTCATCACCTGGTCCTCATCATGTGCGCGCGTGACGATCGCTTCGACCTCGCGATCGAGACGCTCGACGGGCACATGCGCGAGGTCCACGTCGTTGTCGAGCCACGTGATGTGAGTGGCGGACGTAAGGAGCGCCTTGGTGACGAATCCCGAGGTGGACAGCAGTGTGGCGAGTCGCTCTGCCGCGGTCCCGGAGTCCCTCAGCAGCTTGAGGAACCATTGGCTGTGCTCGAGCTGTTCGGCGAGTTGACGGAAGGCGAGCAGCCCGGCGTCGGGGTCGGGTCCTGCGGCAAACCAGCCGATCATCGCTGGTAGGAGTTGCCGTTGAATCGCGGCACGGCGCGAGAGTCCCTGGGTCAACGCCGCTATGTGCCGCTGCGCTCCTTCGGGGTCCGTAAAGCCGATGGCCGCGAGGCGTGCCCTGGCGGGAGCATCCGCAAGAGTCGCCTCCCCCGTGCTCAGCTGTGCGACCGCCCCAAGAATGGGCCGATAGAACATCTCAAGATGCATTGCACGCACCCCCCGGCGCGCGTCGTTCCAGACCTCATCCATGTAGCTCACGGTGGCGAACCCAGAGGCCCTCGCGAGGATCCGTCTGCCCTCGTCATCGCTGGGCATGAGGTGCGTCCGGCTGAGTTTGCGCAACTGCATGCGGTGCTCCCACACGCGCAACTGCCGATAACTTCGGTCGAGCGAGGCCGCCTGAGTGCGGCCCACGTAGCCCCCGTCTCGTAGCGCACGCAGGCCCTCGAGAGTGCCGCGGACCCTCAAGGTCGGGTCGGAGCGTCCGTGAACGAGTTGAATCAACTGGATGGTGAATTCGACGTCGCGGAGGCCGCCGGGACCGAGTTTGATCTCGCGGTCGGCCTCCTTGGGCGAGATATGAGCCTCGACGCGCTTACGCATCGCCTGCGCGGAATGGATGAAGCCCTCACGCTCGACCGCGGTCCACACGAATGGCCACACGGCATCGAGATAGGCCTGCCCCACGACCATATCCCCCGCCACCGGTCTAGCCTTGAGGAGCGCCTGAAACTCCCACGACTCGGCCCACCGCTCGTAATACGCGCGATGAGACTCGACGCGGCGCACGAGCACCCCGTCCTTTCCCTCCGGACGCAGGTTGGGATCGACCTGCCACAGTGCGGGCTCAGTCGAAGGCGCAGAACAGACGGATGCCGCACGTGAGGCCAGCGCGGTGGCCACAGCCATCGCGGATCCTTCGTCGGCCCCGTCCGCGGGTTCCGCCACGTAGATGACGTCGACGTCGGAGACGTAGTTGAGCTCGCGTGCGCCGCACTTACCCATCGCCATAATCGCGAGCCGAGCGGTCTCGTAGTGCGGCGTCTCCGCACGAGCGATCGCGAGCCCCGCCTCGAGCGCGGCGCCTGCTAGGTCTGCGAGGGCCGCGCTCACGGCGGGCTCGACGGTGAGCGGATTTGAGGCTGCCACGTCGACCGCGGCCACCGCGGCGAGCGCGCGACGGTAGGCGATCCGCATCGCGTCTACGCCGGCATGGCCCGTGAGCGTCGCGACGGGAGTCTCGGCAGCGGGATCCGCACCCACGGCAACGAGAAGCGCCGCCCGCGCGCCGGAACCGTCGGGAAGCGCGTCGCGATCCCATGTCAATGCGTCGGCCGCGAGTTCGGGATGACGTACCAAAAAGTCGGCCATGGCACTCGAGGCACCCAAGAGCATCCCCAGCATGTTTCCTGCGGGCGTGCCCTTCAAAGCCGCGAGCGAGTCGACGATGCCGGCGTTCCGCGCGGACTCGGCGAGCCGCAAAAGGCTTAGGAGCCCGCCATCGGGGTCGGCGAGGTAGGACAACGCCGTAGGCACGTCCTCAATCGAGGCGCCGAGAACGGCCTCAATGTCCTCCACAAGGCGTAGGGCGCGCTCAGGTTCCTTCACACCAGCGCGTCGCATCTGCGCGGCGGGGCTCAGTTCGCGTCCGATCACATCTCTACCTTAAAGGCCACATACGACGTCGCCCTAGCGCGTCACAGCACGCCGAGATAGCGCTCCAGCTCGAAGGGGGTCACCTGGGCGCGATAGGCCGTCCACTCTTCACGCTTGTTGCGCAAGAAGAAGTCGAAGACGTTCTCGCCCAAGGTCTCGGCCACGAGTTCAGACTTCTCCATCGCGGCGACCGCCTCTGCAAGAGAAGACGGCAGTGGTTCATAGCCCATCGCCTTGCGCTCCGCTGCGCTCAGCTCCCACACGTCGTCCTCGACGCCATCGGGGAGCACATAGCCCTCCTTGATGCCCTTGAGGCCGGCTGCGAGAATCACGGAAAACGCGAGGTAAGGGTTGGCTGCCGAGTCGATCGCCCGATACTCGACGCGCGTCGACTGTCCCTTGGTGGGCTTGTGGATGGGCACCCTGACCAGCGCGGAGCGGTTGTTGGAGCCCCAGCACACGTAGCTGGGTGCCTCGGCACCACCCCAGATGCGCTTATAGGAGTTCACGTGCTGGTTGGTGACCGCCGTGATCTCGGGGGCATGCTTGAGCACTCCCGCCATGAACTGGCGTGCGACCGTCGACAGACCGTATTCGGCAGCGGGGTCGTGGAACACGTTCCGGTCACCCTCGAACAGGCTCAGGTGCGTGTGCATTCCGGAACCGGGTGCGTCGGCAAGCGGCTTGGGCATAAAGGAGGCATACAGGCCCTGTTCGAGGGCCACCTCCTTGATGGCCGTCCTAAACGTCATGATGTTGTCGGCGGTCGTGAGCGCGTCGGCGTACCGCAGGTCGATCTCGTTCTGACCCGGTCCCGCCTCGTGGTGGCTGAACTCGACCGAAATGCCCATCTCTTCAAGCGTGGTGATCGCGGTGCGACGGAACTCGTGCCCCGTTCCGCGCGGCACGTTGTCGAAATAACCTGCCTGGTCGACCGGTCGGGGCAGCTTCCCCTCCTCAAGCGGTTTGAAAAGGTAGAACTCGATCTCGGGGTGCGTATAGAACGTGAACCCCTGCGCCGAAGCCTTATCGAGTGTGCGCTTGAGCACCTGACGGGGGTCGGACAGCGCGGGCTCGCCGTCGGGCAGGTGAATATCGCAGAACATGCGGGCCGCGCCCTGACGGTCCCCGCGCCATGGCAGCACCTGATACGTCGTGGGGTCGGGAATGGCAAGCATGTCTGCCTCGTAGACACGGGTGAGCCCCTCGACGGCCGAGCCGTCGAACCCGATTCCCTCCGCAAAGGCGTTCTCAAGCTCCGCCGGTGCGATCGCCACCGACTTGAGGATCCCGAGCACGTCGGTGAACCACAAGCGAACGAAGCGAATGTCGCGCTCCTCGACACTGCGAAGCACATACTCCTGCTGCTTATCCATGCTCCCCATCTTGCCCCATCCAGATGACGATCGTGTGACGCGCTTCAGTGGCCCACCCCGCGTAGGCTTGCGCCATGTCAAGCGTCCCGATCGCACTTGCCCAAGTCAACCCTTGCGTGGGCGATATCGCTGGTAATGCGGCGCTCGTGCGCGCACGCTCTCGCGAGGCCGCCGAGGCGGGAGCCCGCGTCGTGGTGTTTCCCGAGATGGTCATCACCGGATATCCCATCGAGGACCTCGCGCTTCGCGAGAGCTTCCAACGTGCCGCGGAGCACGCGGTGCAGTCACTCGCGACCGATCTCGAGGCCGATGGCCTGGGCGCCCTCACCGTCGTCATCGGCACGCTCGGCGTCAACGCAGAGGGCCGCCCCACGAACGACGCCGTGGTGATCGAGCACGGCGCAATTGCCGCGCGCTACGCGAAGCACCACCTCCCCAACTATGGAGTCTTCGACGAACGGCGCATCTTCGCGCCAGGCTCCGATGACTGCGTCATCGAGGTAGACGGCAGACGGCTGGGCATCGTGATCTGCGAAGACATCTGGCAGGACGGCGGGCCCGTGGCGACGATGGCGGACGCCAACATCGACCTATTGCTCGTCCTGAATGGCTCGCCGTTTGAGGAGGGCAAGGGCCGCGTCAGGACGGACCTCGCACGCCGACGCGCCTCCGAGGTGGGCGCTCCCCTCGCGTATGTGAACCTCTGGGGCGGTCAGGACGACCTCGTGTTCGACGGCCATTCGTTCATCGTCGCGGCGGACGGCGCCTGGGTGGCGAACTCCCCAGGCTTCGCCGACGACCTGCTGCTGTGGGAGCTCCCCGCCGCCGGCGAAGCGCCGCGGCAATCGAGCGTTGTCGACTTCGCATCCGACGACGAACAGGTCTACTCCGCTGTGGTCACCGGCCTGCGTGATTACCTTGGCAAGAACGGCTTCCGGTCTGTGGTGCTCGGAGTCTCGGGCGGTATCGACTCCGCACTTACGGCCGCGATTGCAGCGGACTGCGTCGGCGGCGAGAACGTCGTGGGCGTCGCGATGCCCTCCGAGTATTCGTCGCAGCACTCCCTCGACGACGCCGCAGACTTGGCGCAGCGACTCGGGGCGCACTACCGCGTCCAGCCGATCGCCACCCTGGTGGCCGCGTTCCAGGAACAGCTCGCGCTCACGGGGGTCGCCGAGGAGAACCTGCAGGCGCGAGTACGAGGCGTGATCCTGATGGCCATTTCGAACCGCGAGGGCCACATGGTCATCGCACCAGGCAACAAGTCCGAGCTTGCGACCGGATACGCGACGATCTACGACGCGGGCAGCATCGGCGGGTTCGCCCCGCTGAAGGACCTCGACAAGACGCGCGTGTGGGATCTGGCCAGGTGGCGCAACGCCCAGGCGACCGCGCGTGGGGAGACGCCCCCGATTCCTGAAAATTCGATCTCCAAGCCCCCGAGCGCGGAGCTTCGTCCCGGTCAGACCGATCAGGACTCCCTGCCGCCATACGAGCTGCTCGACGAGGTGCTCGACGCGTATGTGGAGCACGCCGAGGGGCGCGCCGAGTTGCTCGCACGCGGCTTCGACGAGGCCGTAGTCGACAAGGTGCTGTCCCTCGTAGATCGCGCGGAATGGAAGCGTCGCCAGTACCCACCGGGCCCCAAGGTGACCGCACTCGCGTTCGGGAGGGACCGGAGACTTCCGATCACCAGTCGCTGGCGTGAGAAGGTGGAACCATGACTCAGCAGGCGGCTTCCGACCGCAAGAAGGTACGCATCCACCACTTCCGCGAGATGAAGAGCCGCGGCGAGAAGATCACGATGCTCACGGCCTACGACTATCCCACCGCCAAACTTTTTGACGAGGCGGGAATTGACGTCCTGCTCATCGGCGACTCGCTTGGTGACAACATCCTTGGCCACCACAACACCGGCGTGGTCACCTTGGACGAGATGATCCCCTTGGCCCGCGCCGTCTCACGCGGTGCGACGAAGGCCTTTGTGGTGGCCGACCTGCCGTTCGGTACGTACGAGGTGTCCCCTCAGCAGGCGGTCGAGTCCTCTATCCGCATGATGAAGGAGGCCCAGCCGCACGCCATCAAGTTCGAGGGCGGGCGTCGCGTGGCCGCACAGGTCAAGGCCGTGGTCGACGCAGGCATCCCATTCGTGGGCCACCTGGGGTTCACGCCGCAGTCAGAGAACATGTTGGGCGGGCGCCGCATCCAGGGCCGTGGCGACGGCGCATACGACGAGATGCTTGCCGATGCGCTAGCCCTGCAGGAGGCCGGCGCGTGCATGGTCGTGCTCGAAATGGTCGTCGGTTCCGTGGCCGAAAAGCTCACCGCCGCGCTTGACATCCCGACCATCGGCATTGGTGCGGGACCGCACACAGACGGCCAAGTGCTCGTGTGGCTCGACGCATTGGGAATGGCCGACTGGAGCCCCAGCTTCTCCAAGCACTTTGGCGAGGTCGGCAAGGCCATGCGGGAAGCCGCGGCGGGTTACGTCGCGGAGGTCAAGGCGGCCACCTTCCCGAGCGCCCACCACACGTTCGACGAATAGACGCGGAAGGACGCGCTCCATGACCACGGTGATTGTCACGGGTAGCCAGGGCAAGCTGGGTCGGGTGGTCGTCGACGAGCTCGTCGCCGCCGGTTTCGACGTGCACGGCCTCGACAGCAAACCCGCTCCCGCCTCGCATGACTACACGCGCATCGACCTCACCGACTACGGGCAGACCGTCGACGCGATGTTCGGAGTACAGGACCGCTATGGAAGGGTCGATGCCGTGGTCCACCTTGCGGCGATTCCCGCGCCGGGACAGGTCACCGATGTCGCGACGTTCCACAACAACATGCCTGCTACGTTCAATGTGTTCCAGGGCGCCAAACGTGCCGGGATCAAGAAGATCGTCTACGCATCGTCAGAGACGGTGCTTGGCCTGCCATTCGCGATCGACCCGCCGTACATCCCCGTCGACGAGGCCGTGAGCCGCCCCGAATCGAACTACTCGCTCGTCAAGCATCTTGAAGAGACGATGGCCGCCCAGTTCTGCCGCTGGGACCCCACGCTGAGCATCATCGCGCTGCGCTTTTCAAACGTCATGTACCCCGAGGAATACGCGGGCTTCCCCGCGTTCGACGCCGATGCCACGGCCCGACGCTGGAACCTGTGGGGCTATATCGATGCGCGCGACGGCGCCCAGGCGGTGATCCAGAGCCTCCGGTACCGCGAGCCTGGCTTCGACCACTTCGTGATCGCGAACGCCGACACCGTGATGTCTCGGTCGAGCGCCGAGCTCGCCGCCGAGCAGTTCCCGACCGTGCCTGTGACCAAGCAGTTGGGCGAGCACGAGACGCTGCTGAGCATCGACAAGGCGCGTCGCTTGCTCGGCTACGAGCCGAAGCACTCGTGGCGCGACGAAGCGTAGCGCGGCTACCCGCCTAGTCCTCGCCGCGCCAGGCCTTGTCGGCGTCGTCCCATGCATCGGACTTATTCGATGCAATGTCAACCGCCTTCGTCGCCTCTTCTGCCGTATCGAAGGGACCTAGCAGGTGTTCCCACGAGCGCTGCCTGCCCCGCTCGACCTGACGCGTCTCGGTGTTAAAGAAGTACTCGACCTTGTCGCCTCGTGATTCCATGTGTCTCCGCCTCCACCTCTAGACTGCCAAGTATGGGACCGGTTCGCGAGAGCATCGTCAAAGGCGTAGTTTCCCCGCGGCGGGAGGTCCCCCGCGGGATCCCCGCCCCCGAGTACGTCGGCAAGAAGTCCGCCGCGCGATGGAAGGGTAGCGACGTCCCTGACCCGGAGACGGTCGAGCGCATTCGTGTAAGCGGCCGCATCGCGGCCCAGGCCCTCGCCGAGGTAGGCAGCCACGTCCGCCCGGGAGCCACGACCGACGAGCTCGACCGCATCGGTCACGAGTTCATGATCGACAACGGCGCGTACCCGTCGACGCTCGGTTATCCCGCGGCTGCGGGCAAGAGGCCATATCCGAAGTCTCTGTGTGTCTCCGTGAACGAGGTCATCTGCCACGGGATCCCCGACTCCACCGTGATTCAGGATGGCGACATCGTCAAGGTCGATATCACGGCCTTCAAGGATGGCGTCCACGGGGACAACTGCGGTTCGTTCATCGCAGGCGAAGGCACACCCGAGGCCCAACAGCTGGTCGAGGTCACCCGCGAAGCCATGATGCGGGGAATCAAGGCGGCACGCCCGGGGCGCGAGGTCAACGTCATCGGCCGCGTGATCGAGAAATACGCCGCACGCTACGGATTCCAGTCGGTGCGCGACTATACGGGCCACGGGGTGGGACCGGCATTCCACACCGGCCTGGTGATCCCCCACTACGACGCGGCCCCGTACCACTCCGACGTGATCGAGGTAGGAATGGTCTTCACCGTCGAGCCGATGCTGGTGGCCGGCTCTCAAGAGAATCACGAGTGGGACGACGATTGGACGGTCGCCACGGACGACGGGTCGTGGGTAGCCCAGTTCGAGAACACCGTACTCATCACGGCCGACGGCTTCGAAATCCTGACGACACCATGAGCAAGCACATCGCACTGGGCGTCGACATCGGCGGAACGGGCATCAAGGCCGCTCCCGTCAACCTCAAGACCGGCGAGTTCGTCGCCGAGCGGTACCGGGTCTTGACTCCGCAGCCGGCGACGCCCGACGCGGTCGGAAAAGCCGTCGCTCAGGTGGTCGCTAAGTTCGAACCGTCGAAGAAGACGCCCATCGGAATCACCTTTCCAGGAGTCGTCCAGCACGGCGTGGTCAAGTTCGCCCCCAACGTGGACCAGTCGTGGATAGGCGTCAACGTGGACGACGTGATGCGCGATTACGTGGGACGCACGGTTCACACCATCAACGATGCCGACGCGGCCGGTTACGGCGAGTACATGTACGGAGCCGCGCATGGCAGGGATGGCGTGGTCTTCCTTGCGACGCTCGGCACCGGGATCGGCACCGCCATCATCGTCGAGGGCGAGGTCATGCCCAATTCTGAGTTGGGCCATCTCATCATCGATGGCCACGACGCCGAGCAGTACATGGCGGAATCGGCCCGAGAGCGCCACGACCTCAGTTGGGGCCAGTGGGCCAAGCACCTACAGAAGTATTTCTCCGAGGTCGAGAAGTTGCTGTGGCCGGACCTGATTATCGTGGGCGGCGGTGTGTCCAAGGAACATGAGAAGTTCCTCCCCAAGCTCACGCTACGCACGCCGATCGTGCCCGCGGAGCTTCTCAACGGCGCCGGAATCGTGGGCGCCGCCGCCAGCGCCGCACATGCGCAGGCCCGCGCACGCGCCGCAGCGAAGAAGTCCTCAAAGAAGGCGTCAAAGAAGCCCGAATAGGCGCCAGGCATGGGCCCTTGGCCCTAAGTTACGCAACCGTAGGTTGAGGCGTATGCTCAACTTTATGAGCATCAGCACCTCGGATGAAGTCACGACCCCTTCGGCGGTCGTCATCGACGAAGCCCTCACTCTCTATGGACTCGTACGAACCCGCGCCATTGAAGAACCTGCACGCACGTTCGGGGAACACAAGGACGCCGCTGGCGTGTGGCAGCGCGTCACGCGCCAGGAGTTTGACAACGACGTTCGGGCCGTCGCCAAGGGCCTCATTGCACTCCGGACTCAGCCTGGCGACACCGTCGGACTGTGGGCCAATACGCGGCTCGAATGGGCGGTGCTCGACATGGCCATCCAGGCGGTGGGCGCGCTCACCGTGCCGATCTACCCCACGTCGTCCGCTCACCAGGTGCAATGGATCCACGACGACGCACAACTGGCCCTTCTGCTGGTGGAGACGCCCGCGATGCGCGCGATCGCGCAGGCCCTGACGTCCGCACCCCCCGTCCTGGAGATCGATGCCGGGGCACTCGATCAGCTTCGCGGTGCTGGCGCCGTCGTCTCGGACGCGGCCCTCGACGCCGCCCTGAGTCACGTGCGTGTGGACGATGTCGCCACGATCGTTTACACATCGGGGACCACTGGCCGCCCCAAGGGCGTGCAGTTGACGCACCGTAACTTCGTTCAGCACGCCATCGCCGCCGTCGACCACCCCGACTTCGGAAGGCTCGCCGACGGGGACACCCGCATCCTGCTGTTCCTCCCCCTCGCCCACGTCTTCGCACGCTTCGAGTTCGTCCTGAGCGTCCACATCGGCTCAGTGATCGGCTTTACCCCTCGCATGAAAACGCTGGCGGAGGATCTTCGCGCGTTCCAGCCCACGTGGCTGCCCGCCGTGCCGCGTGTATTGGAAACCGTCTACAACACCGCCGACGCCACCGCAGGCAGTCGCGGCAAGCAGCGCATCTTTCGGTGGGCCGCCGAGGTGGCCCGCACCACCTCGGTGTCCCGGCAGAGCGGCGCCCGCATTCCACGGGCCCTCGCGCTACAGGCCCGGATCGCCGATCGCCTGGTGTGGTCCAAGATCCGCGAGGCAATGGGCGGTCAGCTGAAGTACCTGGTGATGGGCGGAGCCAAACTGTCCCCAAGAATCGGCCACTTCTTCTCGGGAATCGGCATGGTCGTGATGGAGGGCTACGGGGCGACGGAGACGTCCGCTCCGCACACGTGCAATCCCCCGCTGACGGCGCGCGTCGGCGACGTGGGCATCCCCTTCCCCGGGTGCACCGTGCGCATCGCTGCCGATGGGGAAATCCTCGCGAAGGGGGCGAACGTCTTCGCGGGCTATCGCGGAATGCCCGACGCCACTGCCGAGGTGTTGAGCGACGGCTGGTTCCACACGGGCGACCTGGGCGCCATCACGCCAGAAGGCCACCTCGCGATTACGGGTCGCAAGAAGGAGATTCTGATCACGGCAGGCGGCAAGAATGTTCAGCCCGCAGGCCTCGAGGACATCATCCGTCCTTACCCGCTCGTCCAAGAAGTGGTCGTGGTTGGGGACGGCAAGCCATTCGTCTCAGCGCTCATCGCGTTCGACGAGGCGATGCTCCCCAAGTGGCTCAAGTCGAAGGGGCTGGCGTTGATGTCTGTCGCAGACGCGGCGCTCAACCCGGTGGTTCGTGCACACCTGCAGTCGATCATCGACGAGGCCAATGCCACCGTGTCGCGCGCCGAGGCTATCCGCGAGTGGCGCGTCCTTCCGCGCGAGCTCACCGAGGCCTACGAGGAGCTTTCCGCCTCGATGAAGGTGCGCCGTTCACAGGTCTCCGAGCACTTTGCCGACGTCATCACGGGGATCTACGGGGCGGAGGTCGCCTAGCCGCGCGGGACCCAGGACCCAGATCATCCCCCACCTGTCCCTAGACTTTGGGGGTGGATACACGCGCGCTTACCGAATTCTCGCTTCCCGCCCTCGTCTCGATCGCAGACGACTACACCGTGATCTCGCTTCTCAGGGATCGAGCCACAGAGCATCCTGACCGCAGTTATTGCGAGTACAAGGACAAGTCCGGCGCATGGATCCCTGTGACCGTTGCGGAATTCAGGGCCCGGGTCGAAGAGGTCGCCAAGGGCATCGTCGCTATGGGAGTGAAGCCCGGCGAATGCGTCGGCCTCCAGGCATCGACGCGGTTCGAGTGGGCGCTCTTCGACTTCGCGATCATGGCCGCGGGCGCGATGACAGTACCCATCTATCCTTCGTCGTCCGCCTCACAGATTGAGTGGATCGTCGCCGATGCCTCGCTCAAGATGCTTGTGGTCGAGACCGCCAAGAACCGCGCCGTCGCCGAGATCGTGCCCGGCGTTCCCACGATCCTGACGATCGATGGCGCCGACGGCGCCGTGGCTACCCTGGTATCCGCAGGCGCCAAGATCACCGACAAGCGCCTCGCCGCCTGCACCGCGAAGCAGCGGCTCGATGACGTCGCGTCGGTGGTGTACACATCCGGCACCACAGGCAACCCCAAGGGCGTCGAGCTCACGCACCGCAACCTGGTCGAGCACGCGCTCAACAACGCGGCGTACCCAGATCTGCACGAGGTCACCAAGCCCGGGAGCAGGCTGCTCCTCTTCCTGCCGCTTGCCCACGTTCTCGCGCGCCACCTGGAAATCCTCGCCCTCGCGTCTGGGATGACCATCGGCTTCGCGCCCTCGCCAGCGACCCTCCCATCGGACCTCAAGACCTTCAAGCCGAACTGGATGATTGCCGTTCCGCGAGTGCTCGAGGCCTTTTACAACACCGCAGAGGCCCGCGCGGGCGGCGGAGTCAAGCAGAAGCTCTTCCGGTGGTCGGCAGACGTTTCCCGCAGGATGGCGGCCGGGCGACAGTCTGGCCGCGTGGGGCCGCTACTCAAGGCGCAGTTTGCGGTCGCAGATCGCCTGGTACTTCATAAGATTCGCGAGGCCATGGGTGGCCAAATGCGCTTCATCGTGTGTGGTGGCGCCCGCCTTTCGCCCCCATTCGGCTACTTCTACACGGGGCTCGGAGTCTCCGTCTTGGAGGGTTACGGGCTCACGGAATCATCGGCCCCCACCACGTGCAATCCTCAGTTCACGTCACGCATCGGCACCGTGGGCAGGCCGATGCCAGGGTCCTCCGTGCGTATCGCCGACGACGGTGAGGTGCTGCTCAAGGGGCCGAACATCTTCGCGGGGTACAGGCACGCGCAGGAGCTCACGGACGAGGTGCTGAAGGACGGGTGGTTCGCCACCGGTGACCTGGGATCCCTCGACGCCGACGGCTACCTCACCCTCACGGGGCGCAAGAAGGAGATCATCGTCCTCGACGCGGGCAAGAACGTGCAGCCCGCAGGCCTCGAAGACGCGATTCGGCCCGACCCGATCGTGCAAGAGGTGGTCGTCATCGGCGATGGTCAGGCGTTCGTCGCGGCCCTGATCGCGCTCGACGAACCCATGCTCAAGCACTGGCTCAGCCAGCGCGGCCTGCCGGCGATGTCCGCCGCGCAAGCGGCCAATAGCCCCGAGGTACTCGCTTATCTCAAGGGGCTTGTCGCCACAGCGAACGCAACGGTGTCGAAGGTGGAGTCCATCCGCAAGTTCCGGGTACTCCCCCGACCCCTGACGGAGGCCGAGGGCGAGTTCTCTGCGTCGATGAAGGTGCGCCGCAAGGTAGTCATCGAGCACTTCGCTGATGTCGTGGACGAGATTTACCCGCCCAGAGGCGCATAACCAGCGGTCGAGGGTCGTCCTGAGGCCCCTCATCGTGCGTTTTAACGCGGATTAGGACCCAAGGCGTCACCTCGGCGGCGAGGCACCGTTAAACTCTGCAACGTGGATAACATCCGGGTGTTTGCGGGCCAAGGCGGGAAAGAATTTGCCAAACGGATGTGCGAGCACCTCGAGATACCGTTAGCGGGGTCTGAGACGGACCGCTTTGCGAACGACTGTCTCCAGGTCCAGCTTCTCGACAATTGCCGCGAACGCGATGTGTACCTGGTGCAGCCCATCGTCGCACCCACTCAAGAGAACCTCGTCGAGTTGCTGTTGATGATCGACGCAGCGAGGGGCGCCTCAGCCAAGCGCATCACCGCAGTTATGCCCCACTTCGCCTATGCGCGGTCGGACAAGAAGGACGCCCCGCGCATCTCCATCGGCGGCCGACTCGTGGCTGACATGCTCACGGCAGCGGGTGCAAACCGAGTGCTCACCATGGCACTCCACGCGCCGCAGGTTCACGCGTTCTTCCGGGTGCCCACGGACCAGCTGCACGCGCATCGCGAGCTTTCCGAGCACTTCTTGGCGCTGGACCTCTCCAACACGACGGTCGTTTCACCGGACCTCGGGAACGCGAAGAATGCGACACGGTTCGCCAAACTCTTGGACGTACCCGTCGCCGCAGGCGCCAAGGAAAGGTTCCCCGACGATCGGGTGCGCATCACCTCGATCATCGGCGAGGTCGAGGGCCGCGACATCATCATCCTTGACGACGAGATCGCGAACGGCAGCACCGTGGATGCCATCGTCGACCTGCTTGACGAGCGGGGTGCGCGCACCATCCGCATCGCGTGCACGCACGCCATCTTCGCCAATAACGCGCTCGAGCGGCTAGCGAACAACCCTCGGATCACGGAAATCATCACAACCGACACCGTGCCGCATGGCCCCTCGTTCGCGCATGAGAAGCTCACAGTGCTCACCGTCGCGCCCGCATTTGCTGAGGCCGTGCGTCGGATCCACAGCGGCGAATCCGTGAGCGCACTCTTCGACTAGCACCAGTGCTGACGAGGTGCAGCGCCTCTCGGCGGGACACCTCGTCAGCGTGGATACCTCGTGAGCCCAGTGCTAGCCCTCGTGGTCGGCGAGCAGTCGGTACATATCCTTGCGTGCGGCGACCAAAATCGCTAGCCCCGCCGCACCAAGGCCTCCCGCATCGTTCCTGCGGGCCACATGCATGGCTGCGTCCCTCAGCGCGTCGAGTTCACCGCGAATCGCGCCAGCGGAGTCAATCGCATCGTCGGTGTCGAAGATCCCTGCATGATGCTCGGCATGCTCGTCGACCCACGCGAGGCCATCGGGCGTCAATGAGGCGGTGCGGCGTCCGTCGACACTGTCGATCGTGAGGAGACCCTCGTCCTCGAGCACCTGAAGCGTCGGATAGATCGAGCCCGCGCTCGGCGTCCACGATCCCCCGCTTCTGTCCTGAATGGCGCGTATCAAGTCGTACCCGTGGCGCGGCTGTTCGGCCAGGAGTACCAGGATCGCCGCACGGACATCCCCGCGGGGTCGCCCCCCGCGTCCGCGTCCGCCTCGTCGTCCGTCTCCGCGCCCCCCTCGGGGCCCATGGCCTCCGCGCGGCCCGTAGTCCTCGTCATGGTCGCCGAAGCCGCCGTGGCGACCCCACGCGCGACCGGGGCCTTCGCTCTCGCCCCGTGGTGCACCTTGGTGCACTCGTGAATGTCTCATGATGTAGTCCTCTCTCTCACGCGACACACTCACGATATATCGCGATGCAACGGGCGTCAAGTGACGGCGCTGGCGCTACGCAACGAGCGCATGACAGGCACCTTGCGAACGGGTTGCGCCACGCCCACCAACTTCGCGATCTGAGCGCAAACGGTTACATTCGTGTGTGTGAATGAGAACACTCCCCCCGTCGCCGCCCGTGAACACACCGTCGAAAGCTTCACGAGGGAGTTCCTGAGGGAACTCAACTTCAGTCAAGGCGTCGACCTCGACAGGGCCTCGGACAACGACAAGTACCTCGCGCTCGCGAGGACCGTCCGCCACTACCTGATGACCAGGTGGCTCGAGACGCTTCGCAATCAGCACCACGACCAGGCGAAGACCGTCGCGTACCTCTCGGCGGAGTTTCTCCTCGGTCCCCAGCTTGAGAATGCGATGCTCGCGGCAGACCTCGAAACGATCGCAGCCGAGTCGCTGAGCCAACTCGGCATCAGCATCGAGACCCTTCGCGCGGTAGAAATCGAGCCCGGACTCGGAAACGGCGGACTCGGCCGGCTCGCCGCGTGCTTCATCGACTCCCTCGCGACGCTCAACGTGCCCTCAATCGGCTACGGCATCCGCTACGAATATGGCATCTTCCGTCAGACATTTGTCGATGGCAAGCAGTACGAGAAGCCCGACAACTGGCTAGCCCTCGGATCGCCGTGGGAAATCGCTCACCCCGAGAACGCCGTCGAGATTCATTTTGGCGGCCGTACCGAGGCAGCCGTCGACGGCGCCGAGGGTGCCCGCGCGTGGATTCCCGAATGGCATGTCATGGCCGTTCCCTACAACTACATGGTCCCGGGATACCGCAACGGCCGAGTCAACTCGCTTCGCCTGTGGAGCGCCAAGGCCACTCAGGCCTTCGACCTGCAGATCTTCAACGAGGGCGACTACGAGCAGGCCGTGCGCTCGCAGACTGTCGCGGAGAACATCTCCAAGGTCATCTACCCCGAGGACTCCACTCCCCAGGGCAAGGAGTTGCGACTCCAGCAGCAGTACTTCTTTGTCGCCGCGTCCCTGCGGGACTTCCTTGTCAACGTTCTGCCTGCCGACTACCCGCTCGAGAACCTCCCGCAGCGCGTGACGTGGCAGCTCAACGACACTCACCCCGTGATCGCCGTGCCAGAACTCATGCGCATCCTGATCGACGAGAAGCACTGGGACTGGGACAAGGCCTGGGGCATCACGCAGCAGGTCTTCGCCTACACGTGCCACACCCTCCTTCCCGAGGCCCTCGAGGTATGGCCCACCGAACTCCTCGGCAGGCTCCTTCCCCGACACCTCGAGATCATCTACCGGATCAACGAGGAGTTCCTCGAAGAGGTGCGCGCCGCCTACCCGGGTGACGAGCTACGCGTTCGCCGCATGTCGATCGTCGCCGACGAACCCTTCAGGGCCATTCGCATGGCGCACCTGGCCACCGTGGCGGGCTTCCGGGTCAACGGCGTCGCCGCGCTCCATTCGCAGCTTCTCGCGGACAAGGTTCTGGTCGACTTTGCACAGATGTGGCCGGAGAAGTTCACCAACGTGACCAATGGTGTGACCCCCCGCCGCTTCTTGCGCCTGTCCAATCCAGGCCTGTCCGGCCTGATCACCGAGGCGATCGGCGACGGCTGGATCACCGACCTGTCACAGCTGAGTGGGCTCGAGCCCCTCGCCGAAGACGCCGAGTTCCGTCGTCGGTTCCGTGAGATCAAGTCCGCAAACAAGGTCAGGCTCGCCAAGGTTCTGGCCAAGCGTGACGGCATCGAACTCGCCGGCGACGGCATGGTCGACGCGATGGTCAAGCGCCTCCACGAGTACAAGAGGCAGAGCCTCAAGTTGCTCCACATCGTCTCCCTGTATGAGGGCATCAAGTCGGGCCGAATCCCGCTTGAGTCGGTCACGCCGCGCACGTTCGTGTTTGGCGCCAAGGCCGCCCCAGGCTATGTGCGGGCCAAGGAGACCATCGAACTCATCAACGCGGTGGGCCGCACCATTAACGCCGATGCCTCGCTCCAGGGCCGCCTCAAGGTTGCCTTCCCCGCCAACTACAACGTCACGCTCGCCGAAGTACTCATTCCCGCGGCGGACCTGTCCGAGCAGATCTCGCTCGCTGGCAAGGAGGCCTCCGGCACGGGCAACATGAAGTTCGCCCTCAACGGTGCGCTCACGATCGGCACCGACGACGGCGCCAACGTGGAGATTCGCAAGCTCGTGGGAGACGACAACTTCTTCCTCTTTGGCATGGACGAGCCTGCGGCGGCCGCGCTTCAGGACAGCGGCTACCGCCCCGGCGACTTCTACGAGGCGGACGCCGACCTCAAGGCGGCCCTCAACCTGCTCGCCTCGGGACACTTCACGGACGGAGACCGCGGTGGCGCGGTGTCCTCGCTGTTCGCGAGCTTGACGGAGCGCGACCGGTTCATGGCCCTGGCCGACTTCCGCGCCTATGTCGACGCCCAAGCGCGAGTCGACGCGGCCTACGCGGACCAAGAGGCCTGGAGCCGCGCCGCGGTTCTCAACGTGGCCCGCAGCGGGTTCTTCTCCTCCGACCGCTCGATCCAGGACTACCTCGACCGCATCTGGAAGGCCAAGCCGATCGACCAAAACTCCTAAGCGAAGGGGCGATACTGGACGGGTGACCACCTCATCCAATCCCGTCTCGCACCTGCGCTCAAAGGTGGGCAACGCGCTGTTCGCACGGGTTGCAGGCAAGGACGGTCACGGCGCTCGGGCACGGGTTCACCAGAGTCCCGGACAGCGTTGGTTTCCTCCCGGCAGTGCCATCAGGCGCGTCAACGGAGACGCCTCGATGTGGGTCGGCGGACTGCGTGCGCTCCTGCTCCAGTCGCTTCACCCGCTCACGATGGCGGGGGTCGCGGGGCACTCCGGCTACCGTGGAGACCCGTGGGGCCGCCTTGAGCGCACCTCCACGTTCCTCGCCTACACCACCTTCGGCACGTCCGACGATGCACAGGCCCTGGTCGATCGCATCAAGGCCGTGCACGAGCGCGTACAAGGCAAGGCCCCCGACGGGCGCCACTATCGAGCGAGCGATCCCCACCTGCTGACGTGGGTGCACATCGCCGAGGCCGACTCGTTTCTCGCCGCGCATCAGCGCTACGGAAAGCGCCCCCTGAGCCCCTCTCAGGCCGACGAATACGTCGCCCAGGAATCCAAGGTAGCTCTCGCTCTCGGCGCGATCGACGTGCCCACGACCACCGCAGAACTCGCGGAATACCTTGAGTCATACCGTCCCGAACTCGAGGCAACCGAGGCCGCACGGGACACAGCCCGCTTTCTTCTCCGCGAGCCCCCACTCCCCTGGGCCGCTCGCGGCCCGTATTCGCTGATCGCCGCAGGAGCCATCGAGCTCTTGCCAGCGTGGGCACGAAACGAGTTAGGCGTGGGCAACCGCTGGACGCACGCCGTAGGAGGGCCAGGAGGCGCACTGGCCACCAAGTCCATCCGCTGGGGCCTCAGCGCCGCACTGCCGGACTATCCGAGCCTCTAGCCACCAGGGGGCGAGGCCTCTTGATGCCACACGTTGCCTCTTCCCTCCGTGGACGACGCCGACGGCCAAGGCGCGGGGCATCGGCCGTCACTGCGTCGAGTCGGCCGGCTTCTCTTGAGCGAGCGCAGCAGCAGCCGCACTCTCGGCTTTCGCGAGTGACCTGCGCGTCGCCGAATGCACAAACTCAGGATCGACAATTGTCAGCCTGAACACTTGGGGAGCAGAGCAGAAAAGCGCGACGAGGAGGAACCAGCCGCCCTCTACCAAGAGACGCGACTCGGTGAGAGCCTGCAGCGCGAGCGCCGCCGTGAGCATCGCCCATCCCAAGGGAATGTAGGTGTCCCCGCGTCCGGCCCGCTCCACGAGCCGCCACGAACTGCCAAACGTGAGCACGAGCAAGCCCAACAGCAGCCCGAGCCCTATCAGCCCAAGTTGAAGCCACGAGTCCAGGAAGGCGTTGTGCGAGTGGGTGGCCACCAAGCCCGCCTTGTCGAGGATCCCTGCGTACGGCTGCTCCCAGATGGGCCAGTACCCCACAAATCCCCAGCCCTCCGGTCGTAGCTCGGCGGCCGAGATCACCTGGCGCCAGATCTCGGTGCGGTTCGACGCATCGGAGCTTCGGTCTACCATCCCGAAGATCTCCCCCCGGAACTTGATCGTCAAGACCGCGGCGATCGCAGTCACCGCGAGCACCGTGAACGAGAGAGCCTTCTTGGCGCCGAGAGGGACTCTGCGAATGGCGAGCGCTGCCACGGCGAGCGCACTGAGATAGACCGCGGCGACGGTGACCGTGGCCGATTGAGTCAGCGCGTGCACCACGCCAGCCATCGTCAAGGTCACGAGCCCGTCGACCACCCGAATACGCCTCTCCATCAGCAGGATCGCCCCGGTGATGGCGGCAAAGAGCGCAATGGCTGCGAACGGGTTTCGGTTTCCGACGAATCCGTCGATGGGGCCTCCGGAAAGCAACATGTCGTGTGACCACATGATGCCGTTCTTGCCCAGCTCGGCGTCCACAATCTTCACCAGATCCCCCACCAGCGGTGCTATCGGATGCCTCACGACGAGTGCCACGATCACCTCGAATGCCATCCCCCCGAAGAGGCTTACCTGCAGTCCGCGATAGAGCAGCGCCATGAACCGCGACGGGCTCGTGCGGCGTACGGTCGCGACGGCAAGGTAGGTCGTGACGAGCAGCACCACAATCGCCAGTGCCGTGATCTCACGCGTCGCCGACCAGAGGACGCTGGCCCCGGCGAGTCCCAAGAACGCCGCGAGCAACACGGGTATCCGTAGGTCACGGATGTGCGTGCGCATCGTCGCCGCGACGGCCGCGACCGTGACGACACACATGACCGCGTAAGCGGGAAGCCCCAGCAAGTACCGAAAGCCCTGACCGGACATGAGGAGCACAATCGTCCACACGGTCACGTAGTCACGTGTTCGCTCGGACGTCATCCAGGCGGTCTTCGACACGCGTGTTACCTCTTCCATCCGTTGACGCTGCTCCTCAGCCCTGGCATTCGCGGTCGCAAGCGCCCCGACGATTGCCCCTGATCGCGGAGATTCCTCACTCGACGCGGTCTCACCGTCAATTAACGCACGGATTCCAGGTGCCTCATGGCCGCACCGAGGGAATCGTGAGGACTAGCCGATGCCGCCCGTTTGTGTGCCGGGGGCGTACGTGCCATCCGCAATGGCGATCCAGAAGTCGGCACTCGTGTCTGGGTCGAGCAAAACGGTCGATCCCTCCCCATCGACGCGATAGTCAAGGGACGCGATGGGTGGTGTGCCAGACACAGCGTCGGGCCCCCGCGCCGCATTGATGACCATCGCCATCCTGGCCAGGTCGTACGCATGGGTGCCGTCGCTCACCCTGAAGCTTTTGAGCCCGGCGGTTGCCACGTCGCGCATCGTGAAGGGGTTGAGAACCACCGACGTGCTCAGGGCCTTGCCAGCGACAGCGGAGACGACCTGCTGTTGACGCTGGGTGCGACCGATGTCTCCCAGCGGATCGGAGTAGCGCATGCGAGAGAAGGCCAGCGCCGTGGCGCCGTCAGCATCGTGACATCCGGCTTGCCACACCAGGGTGCTGTACGGATCGTCGACATCCGCGTCGTAACACAGCTCGATCCCGCCGAGCGAGTTCACCACATCCTCAACGCCGAGGAAACCCACCTCAAGATAGCGGTCGATCGTCAGACCCGTGAGCTGCTCGACGGTCTGGACCAGGAGCTGGGGCCCGCCGAACGCGAATGCCGCGTTGATCTTGTTCGGAACGTAACCGGGGATCTCCACATAGGAGTCACGCGGAATCGAGATGATGGCGGCCGGCCCGCTCTCCGGCTGGTGCACCAGCATGATCGTGTCGGTGCGAGCACCCTCGGTGCCGTCATCGATCCACCCGTCGCGCGAGTCGGAGCCCACGACCAGGTAGGTCTCACCCGGAGTATTCGCCGCCCCACTCAGTGCATCGACGTACGTAATCCGGTGCTCGACCCAGACGTACAGCAATACCGCGGCGAGAGCGATGATGGCGAGGATCGCAGCGACGACCCGACGCACCATCCGCCAGCTGAAACCCCTCTTGGTGCTTCGAGGCCGTACGGAGCGCTGGGCACCGCGGGCTCGCGGCGCGGGTCGCATCGGCGCGCCGTCGGGAGGCCGCGTATGCGCCGCGCGCGCGGGCTGGGTGCGGCTGACCGCTGCCTGCGCACCGTTTGGCGCGGGCTGACCACGGTGCGGAGACGTGGGCGCGCGATGAGGTGCGGGTGGAGTGCCGTGGGGCGCGGGCTGGGCGCGACGAGGATCGCCCTGCGGCCGGCGCGGGGGCTCGACCTGACCGCTTCCACGCGCTGGGCCGCCTCGGCTGCTCGACGAGGACGTGGATCCGCTCGATCGAGAGAAGCCCTGGCGACGCGTCGACTCTCGTGAGGGAGATGACGCCGCGGGACGCCCGCCAGGGCGCTCCTTGGAGGGTAGCTCTCGCTCGGCACGGGACGGCGGCTCTTCCTGCGGCACCTCCCCCGACGGCCCCCGAGGAGCGCCGAGAGGCCTTCCCTGACGAGGGGTGACAGCAGGGGGTCGCTGACCTGGTCCACGTTGTGGCGCAATCGACGGAGGCCTAGGCCTACGAGCTCCTGGTGCCTGGGATTCGTCGTCGCGGCCGTAATCGCCGCCTGATGCACTCACCTAGCGAGGTTAACCCGCGCATCGGCGATTCACGTCGCACGACGCGTCGCCGCGCCGAGGAGGACGATGCTAGGGCGGGCCACGAACTCCGTGCGCGGCCCGCCCTCCTCGTCGACGTCGCATCCAGGGCCTACCGGCCCCGCCGCCGACAAGAGCTGGGGGGCGCGCCGCGCAGCACACTGCGCGCCCCTCGGCCGTCAGGGTGCGGGATAGGCGGACACGTAGACCGGCACTCCAGTGCTGGCCACGTCCGCAGTCCCTCCGAAGCCGTTGACCACATGGTTGACGGTTCCTGCACTCAGGTTGACCGTCATGATGTGGTTCAGCTGGACTCCGGGGGTTTCCGGAACCTCGAACCCGTTCTCCGTCACCACGTCGGTATTGTTCTGGTTGAACACGTACACGCCGGCTCCATAGAGCTGGTGGGTGGTGACGTCGTCAGCCACCTTGTAGCCCGGGTACCCGAGCGTGCCGTCGGGCTGCGTCCAGTCCGCCTGCGTGGGCGGGTCGTATGGCAGCTCGTTCTGGTACAGCACTACCGTGCCCCCTTCACCGTTCCAGACGGTGTTGTAGGTTTGGAAGTGCTCGACGAACAGGCCGGTCGCGGTGACGTTGTCGCCGTTCACGACGAGGCCGACGCGGCCGACGTTGGTGTTCCACCTCTCGGTGTCGCCGTTGACGCCTTCGGTGAATCCCTCAATCCCGTGATCGGCCCGCCATACCCACGCGTGGTCGATGAGGACGTTGTCGCTGTTGATCACGAGCGCCGTGTCCACAGAACCCACGTGAGGACCGCCCACACGGAAGTACACGTCAGACAGCGTTGTGGGGTTGGTTGCCGCGTCCTTGCTGGATGCACCCCGGTGGTGTCCATTGCCGTTGGACTTCTTCCCGACCACCAGCAGCGAATCTGCTTCTTGCGCCCCGGCGTCGAACGTGACGCCCGCGACGACCACACCAGACACGTCCGCGACCTGCATCACCGTGGCGCCGTTTGCCGACGTCAAGGTGGCCTGGCCCATGCCCAGCACGACGGTATTCGCGCGCTTGACGGAGATGGTCGAGGAGATGTCGTAGACACCAGGCGTGAGGAGGAGGTTCTTGCCTCGGGCCAGCTGGCGATTGATCGTCTTGGCCGAGTCGCTAGGCGTCGCAATATAGAAGTCGCTGAGAGGGACGGTGCGCCCCTCAGTCAGGCCCTCATCCCATGAGACTCCGCTCGAGTCAGTCTGTGCGGCGGGCACGCGTACGTTGTAGTCACCGTCCTCATCGACGAACAGGTATGGCTTTTCCCTGCTCACTGACGTGGTGTCGAGCGTCGTGTAAGGGTCGGTGGGGAAATTCGCGTCGTCAGGAGCTCCCACCACTCCGGAGAACACCTGATTCCACACCCCGTTGCTCCACCCGTCCACGACCGAGTTACGCACCAGCCACTGCTGTTGAGACCCGTTGATCGTGAACGGGAGTTTGGAGTCGGCGATGAAGCCGCCGCTCGCGTACTGCGGGCCCGCGCTGCAGTAGTCCATCAGGGAGAGGTTGCCCCCGGAGACGTCGAGCCGACGCATCGACACGGCCTGCGAGACGGCCCAGAAGTTGGTGCCCGATTGGCACCCTCGGTCTTCCGCCGAGATGTTGAGCTTGAGGTTGGAAAGCGTGCGCCAGAAATTATTGAGCGCAAGGCAGTTGGTGGTTCCGTCATCCCCGAGGCAGCGGTTGTAGACCTCAATCGTTCCGTTAATGGTCACGTCGTCCGGCGACGCACCCAACCCCGCGACCTCGGTGTAGTAGCCCACCTCGATGCGAAGCGGCTGCTCGGCCGTGCCATACGTGCCCGGCATGAAGTACACGGCGTGGCGAGAGGTCCCCATCTCGTTGTCGCGCTGCTGGTCGGCGAGCGCGTCGACCTGCGCCTGGATGTCCGCGATCGGCATGCTCGGATCAAAGAGGGTGACGTTCGAGCCGAAGTCCGGCGTCGCGTCGTGGTGACCGTAGTGCGGTGAAGCCGCTGCTGGTGTGGCGCCCGCGATGATCAGCGCGCCTGCGGTCAAGAGAGCAATACGCCCTCCCCACCGCCTCGTGTGTGTGGTGGTCTGCATGTGGCTTTCCTCTCCATTGAGGTGGGTCCGGGCGTGGAGCCCGTTACTTACAGGACAGTAACGAAGCAGTGACAAAGCCGCAAAAGATAGCAAATGGGATCATGTTGTGCGCGTCCCGTGCGCCAAGGAGGGCCCGTCCGCGCGCATAGGCTGAAGCCGGAAGCGCCAGGGTTGACTCCGAATGCCAGCCGTGGACGGCACACACACGAGAGGAACCCCATGGAATACACACGACTCGGGTCGTCAGGGCTGCGCATCAGCCGCCTCGCATTGGGCACCATGAGCTACGGCTCTCTCGACAAGGCGTTTCCCGCTTGGGCGATGGACGAAGAGTCGGCACAGCCGTTCTTTCGCCAGGCAGTCGAGTTAGGCATCACTTTCTGGGATACGGCGAACGTCTACTCGGCGGGCACCTCGGAGGAGATCGTCGGCCGGGCCATGCGCGTGTACAGCACTCGTGACGACATCGTCCTGGCGACCAAGGTCTACATGCCAATGCATGACGGTCCGGGCGGTTCGGGGCTGTCTCGCAAGGCCATCATGGAAAACATCGATGCCTCGCTCACTCGCCTCGGCACCGACTATGTGGACCTGTACCAAATCCACCGCTTCGACGCCACCACGCCCATCGAAGAGACGATGGAGGCGCTTCACGACGTGGTGAAGGCCGGCAAGGCCAGGTACATCGGCGCGTCGGCCATGTGGGCTTGGCAGTTCGCCTCGATGCAGCATGCGGCGGACCTGGGAGGCTGGACCCGTTTTGTGTCGATGCAGGACCAGTACAGCCTGCTCTACCGAGAGGAAGAACGCGAGATGTTTGGACTGCTCGCGCACCAGGGTGTCGGCTCAATCCCCTACAGCCCCCTCGCCAAGGGCCGTGTCACGCACCCGTGGGGCACCGCCACCGCCCGCAACAGCAACGACGCGACCCAGCAACGGACCTTCGTGGACGCCGATGAGCCGATAGTGGACGCCGTGGAGGCCGTCGCGAAGACGCGAGGCGTGCCGATGGCACAGATCGCCCTCGCGTGGGTGTTGCGCAACCCGGTAGTCTCCGCTCCGATCGTGGGCAGCACCAAGGTTGCCCATTTGGACGACGCGGTCGCCGCACTCGACCTCGACCTCACCGACGACGAAGTCGCCGCTATCGAGGCGCCCTACACGCCGCGATGGACCGCCGGGTTCTAAATCCGGGCGTTTGCACCGGCCACGAGGAGCACCCGTCGACATACACGACCGGCACTCCGTGAGAACCTTGGACCCATGACGGATCACAACGGGTTGTTCCCAGGTAGGTACTTCATTTCGACCGTCCTCGACTCGCTTGAGGACAAGACGGCGATGAGCGGCAAGGTCTCTCGCATCTACCTCATGCGCGCAGCCATGGCGGGCGGACTCGCGGGGATCATGTACCTCGCGGACTTTGCCGTGGTGGCCGCATTTTCCGGCATTGGAAACGGCGAGCTCGTGGGCGTCGGCCGCATGCTTGGGGCACTCGTGTTCGGATTCGCGTTGGTCTTCATTTACTACAGCAAGTCCGAATTGCTCACGTCGAACATGATGATCGTCGCGATTGGGGCGTATCACCGTCGCACCACCCCGATGAAGGCGTTGCGAATCCTGTTCCTGTGTTACGTCGGCAACTTCATCGGCGGGCTCGTCGTGGCGCTCCTCCTCGCGGGGTCCACCCTGACCGAGGGGCCGATCAACGGGCAGATGGAGGCAGCCGTCGACCACAAGCTGGCCTACCTGTCGGAGGGATTTGCGGGGTATTCGGACCTGTTCGTGCGCGCCATCCTGTGCAACTTCATGATCAACCTGGCGATGCTGATGGTCTACAACGGCCGTATCAAGGACGACTTCACCAAGTCTCTCGCCATGATCATGAGCGTGTTCGTGTTCGCGTTTCTGGGCTTCGAGCACTCGGTGGCCAACACTGTGCTCTTCACCATCGTGGGCCTTCAGCACGGCGTCGACATCAGCCTGGCTCTGGGCAACATCGCCATCGTCCTCCTGGGCAACTTTGTGGGCGGCGGGCTACTCATCGGCTACTACTACGCATACGCCAACGACGACCGCAGATACCTGCGCAAGCAAAGTACCGCTCCCAGCGAATAGCCACACCGCAACGACCCGCCACCGGAACCCGCGAGGCCTCCTGCTCGTCCCCTCTGTGGAAGGCCCGTCATCACCCGTCACCAGAAGGAAATCATGTCCGCTCTTGCACCGTTCGATGAGGCTGACGAGGCGATACAAGAGGGCTCGGCTTTGTCCAGCGCACGCCAGGTGCGCGAGTTACGGCGCAACATGCAACGGTTCCTGCTGCAGTACGAGTTTGGGCTGCGGGAGATTGAAACCAAGCTATCTATCCTGCGCGACGAGTTCCACGAACTCCATGACTACAACCCGATCGAGCATGTCTCAAGCAGGGTCAAGTCTCCTGAGAGCATCGTGGAGAAGATCGAGCGGAGGTCGCTTGCCAGGGATCTGGACACCATCAGGGCAAGCATCACTGACATCGCTGGCATCCGCGTCACGTGCAGCTTTGTCTCCGATGTCTACCGGTTGTTTGATCTGCTGACGCGTCAGGACGACGTCGCGATCAGGACGGTCAAGGACTACATCGCGAATCCCAAGCCCAACGGGTACCAGAGCCTGCATGCCATCGTCGAGATCCCCGTGTTTCTGTCCTCGGGCCCAGTCATGGTGCCCGTCGAGGTGCAGTTTCGCACCATCGCCATGGATTTCTGGGCGAGCCTGGAACACAAGATTTACTACAAGTACGACAAGGACGTGCCGTCAAACCTCACGGCAGACCTCAAGGAAGCCGCCGCCGCAGCCGCGGCCCTGGACGACAGGATGGAGAGACTCCATCGACAGGTTCATGGCTCCCCGTCGCCCCCGACCACAGGCCCGTACGACGCCTGACCGCGCTGGCGCAGAGAGAGCGTCAGTCGGGTGGCTGGAGCGAGGCGTCCGCCCTCAGGAGCCCCAGATGACTGTGGAACTCCTGCTCAACCGTGGACGGCTCGACAGCGTTGTAGAGGATCAGGTTGCGAAGGTGCTCGTAACTATCGAGGCCAAGCAACTCGGTGAAGTGAACCGCGAAGCCCTCGGGCGCTGACCGAATCACGACACCATCGGCTCGAACCTTGACCGCCTCCGCCAAGTGAATCGTCACGTGGCACGCGGCACCCTCGTCGAAGCGGTCAGCCGTCGGCAACCAGAGGCCGTCAAGACTGATGTCGCGAACCTCACCGGAAACCGTCGTGCCGCCGATTTCAATATCGACAGGAATCCGAGATCTCACGCGTGTGAACTCGCGATTGTTCATATGGCGACTCTATCGGAATCCGCGTCGACGGGGATAGGCCCCGATCCGCCGCCTTGCTATCCTCGCCTCGCCCCGCTGTCACGCGACGGCCCCTCACGACCTGCGCCGTTTCACCAACGCGGCCTTGTTCGCTCGAGCACCCCAGGGCGCCCGAGCGAACAAGAGCAGGGTTTTAGGCCTTCTGCAGAGCCGGGAGTCCGGCGACGATCGCCTCGACCTGCGTCTTCGCGTCGCCAAACAGCATGTCGGTGTTCTCCTTGAAGAACAGCGGGTTCTGCACCCCCGCATACCCCGTGGCCATGGAACGCTTAAACACGATCACGTGCTGTGCGTGCCAGACCTCAAGCACCGGCATGCCGGCGATCGGGGATGACGGGTCGTCGTTCGCCGCAGGGTTCACCGTGTCGTTGGCACCAATCACCAAGACCACGTCGGTGCCCGTGAAGTCATCGTTGATCTCGTCCATCTCGAGCACGATGTCATAGGGCACCTTCGCCTCGGCGAGCAGCACGTTCATGTGACCGGGCAGACGCCCAGCGACCGGGTGGACACCAAAGCGCACCTTGATACCGCGTGAGCGCAGCCGGTGGGTGAGTTCGGCGACCGGGTACTGCGCCTTGGCCACGGCCATGCCGTAACCGGGGGTGATCACCACGGACTTGGCCGAGAGCAAAGCCTCGACGGCACCCTCGACGCTGATCTCCGTGTAGTCCCCGACTGGCCCGTCGGCCCCGGCTGCAGGCTTGCTGTCGTCGGCGCCAAATCCTCCCAGAATCACGGAGATGAAGGAGCGGTTCATGGCACGACACATGATGTAACTCAGGATCGCACCCGAGGAGCCGACCAGCGCACCGGTGATGATCAGTAGGTTGTTGCCGAGCATGAATCCGGCAGCGGCAGCGGCCCATCCCGAGTAGCTATTCAGCATCGACACGACCACAGGCATGTCACCGCCGCCGATTGCGGCGACCATGTGCCAGCCAAGAGCCAGTCCGATGACGGCCATGAGGAGAACCAGCACCAATCCAAGCGTGTGGTGACCGTCGCCCAGGGCGACGAGCCACATCATCAGCGCGAAGAAGACTGCGAACGCGCCCATGTTGAGCAGGTTGCGACCGGGAAGCACGAGCGGCGACGACTTCATCTTGGCGGAGAGCTTCAGGTACGCCACGACCGATCCCGTGAACGTGTAGGCACCGATCAGGACGCCCAGCGCGACCTCCACGGTGTGGACGGAGTCTCCGCTCGACTCCGCGAGGTACGAGTTGATGCCGACCAACACCGCGGCCATACCCACAAAGGAGTGGAACGCGGCGATGAGTTCGGGCATCTGTGTCATCTCGACCTTGCGCGCAATCGGTGCTCCTACCGAGAGGCCGATGCCCAGCACCACCAGGATCAGTAGCGCGGTGAGCCACACGGGCTGGCGATCCGCGGGGAACTCCGCCGACAGGTAGATCGAGTACCAGACCGTCGCCGACAGTGCCAGCCCCATACCGATGATGCCAATCAAGTTGCCCGAACGGGCGGTGGCCTGCTTGGAAAGACCTGCCAAAGACAGGATGAACATGACGCCCGCAACGATGTACAGGCCCTGAATCAGTCCGATGGTCGTCACGGTGTCACGCCTCCTTCTGGAACATGCTGAGCATTCGATAGGACACGAGGAACCCGCCGAAGATATTGATGGACGCGATCGACGCGGCAATGAACGACATGACGAGTACGGCGATGTCGGTCGACCCGAGCTGCAGGAGTGCTCCCACCAGGATGATTCCCGAGATCGCATTCGTCTGCGCCATGAGCGGCGTGTGGAGCGAGTGCGAGACTCCCGAGATCACGTAGTAGCCGACCACCACGGAGAGCGCGAAGATCGTGAAGTACGACACGAAAGAGAACGGCGACGTAGCCACCGCCAGGACGACAAGCACCGCGGCCACGGTCGACGTGATGAGGCGCCGGTTGGCTTTTTTGGTTGCGGCTTCGGCGGCGAGCCTGGCCTTTTCCTCGGGGTCCATCACGGCCACCTCGACGGCGGGAGCCGCGGCCGAGACCTTCACCGGCGGCGGCGGCCACATCACCTCCCCGTCGTGGGCAACCGTCATGCCACGCACGACCTCGTCCTGGAAGTTGAGGGCGGCGACGCCGTTCTTGCCGGGGGTGAGGAGCTTCATGACGTTGACGATGTTCGTGCCAAAGAGCTGCGACGTGTGCTGCGGCATGCGGCTCGTGAGGTCCGTGTAGCCCACGATGACCACACCGTTATCGGTCACGATTCGCTCGCCTGGCACCGTCAACTCGCAGTTACCGCCGCCGATCGCGGCGAGGTCGATGATGACCGAACCTGGCTTCATGGCCGCGACCATCTCGGCTGAGATGGTTCGCACGGCCTTGCCGCGCACGAGCGCCGTGGTGATGACCACGTCGGCCTTCGCGCTTTCCTCGGCATACATCACTGCGGTGAGCTTCTCTTGCTCCTCCGAAAGCGCCTTCGCGTATCCGTCCGAGGAGACCTCTTGCTGCGCCGCCGCTGCCTGAACAAAGGTGGCGCCCATGGACTCGATCTGTTCGCCCACCTCGGGACGCACATCGAAAGCCCTGACTTCCGCACCCAGACTTGCCGCGGTGCCAAGGGCTGACAATCCAGCGACGCCCGCACCGATGACAAAGACATTCGCCGGCGGAGTCTTTCCTGCGGCCGTCATCTGGCCCGTGAACATTCCGCCGAAGTTCTCGGCGGCCTCGATCACGGCCCGGTATCCAGAGACGTTGGACATGGTGGACAAGACGTCCATCGACTGCGCGCGCGAGATACGCGGCACCGCGTCGAGCGCCATTCCGGTAATCCCACGTTTGGCGAGGTCAGCGATGTAGTCGGGGCTAGAAGGAGCGCTCATCATCGAGATGAGGACCGAGGCCTTGCGCATCTTGTTCAACTGAGCGCTGCCAGGCGCGTTCACGGCGGTGACGATATCGGCACCCCACGCGGTCTTGGCATCGGAAATCTTGGCGCCGGCCGCCACGTACTCCGCGTCGGCGAAGGTCGCTTCGGTACCGGCGCCCTTTTGAACGATCACCGTGTAGCCCAGCGCTACCAACTGCGCGACGGTCTTGGGGCTCGCGGCGACGAGCCGTTCGCCGCGTTTGGTCTCGGCAGGAATCCCCAGGGTCATCGGTGCGACGACGTCGTCGACCCCTGTTGACTGCACGCTCGGTTCGGACATCGTTGTTGCCTCTTCGCGTCGATGGATTTGGTACCCGTCAATACCCTACCGGGCATGTTTGACGCCGAACCCCGGACGTAATTCCCAGCATGACCTCGGTCACGATGCGCTAGGGGGGACGAGTGTCCCGGTGCGGAGGAGGCGGTCTATGCCGGTGGTTCTGTCGCCTCGAAGAGGCTCAGACACGTCGCTTGGGGCATATCGGGTACACGATCGCCGATGTCGGCACAGGTGACCGGTGGATCCATCCAGGATTGGACCACCCAGGCAGGCGCGTCGGGATCGAATTTGAGAATCGCGATCCTCTGTTGCGACGGCACGTCGCAGGTCGATTCACCGTCGGATGGCCCGCAGTACGAGGTGGCGGGGTCCACCGAATAGGCCATCCAGGTGCCGTCGCACGCCCACACACCCTGTGAGGTGTGCTGCGGCACGTCGAGGTCCGCCACAAATCGGCCCAGGTAGCCGTCGCACGGGTCTATGGGAGGAGTTCCACAGCCGAGGTACTGATCGCAGCGTGCAAAGCCTCCGGAATCGGCGAGTTCCCACGTCTCCATGTTGACGATCAGGATCGCGTCTTCTCCAAGCGGCCCCACGGTCAGAGGCAGGTCCAGTACCGCCGGGTCGACCGCACAACGCACACCAGCGACCTTCTCGTCGGGCGAGTGCATAGCCGACACCGTCACGTAGATTAGCTCGCCTTCAACGGTCACGTCGACGGTGGGTTCATCCGCGCATTCGGGCGCTCTGCTCGACTCCGTGCGGAGAAGAACTGTGCCGGGGGTATCGCCCGGCAACACGTCGCTGACCTCGACCATCCAATTGCCCCAGGCCGTGCGGTCGGCAGCTTGCCCCGTTGCGGCATCGGCGCCCGTGTCGAGAGAAGCGCAGCCACCGAGAAGGGCGAGCGCACCCAGCGCCATCGCGGCTACCGCCTGCCCCACGGACACGTGAGAGGCCACACCGGGCCCAGTTTGCCCCTTATTTCTCTTCACCATCGCACCCCCTCTGCGATTGTGACACGCCGTTGGCAATGTGTCCGGCTTAAGCGCCGACTCGCGTGGGTACCTCCAGGAGTATGTCCAGCGACATCACGTAGGATGGTGATTCGACCGCACTCTGTCAAGGGGTCCGGCACGTTACTCAGGTTCTTCATCGGTCACGATGATTTTGGTAGTGACCTGCTGTGATTCACGGAGAAGCCCGTTAGCGTGGCACCATCGGCATGAGCACGGGCCTGCGGGCGGCGCAGGCGGAGAAGTGACGCGGCGATCTGACGCCCAATCTCGTTGCTCCGGCACGGGTCTCCTGAGACCTGCGCCTCATGCGACACGGGTAGTGGCCCGATGCCTGTCCAGCCCGGGCAGCGCGGCACAGTGCGCTTCGCCGCAGTCGCGGTGACGGGCTTCACGAAGGAGGAGATGTGGCACGAGCAGGCCAACGCCGTTCGGGTGGCGCGCGCACTGAGCGCGGCACGCAGCGACGCCGCAATCCACGTCCCGTCGAACAGGAGATGATCTCGGTGCTCGCCGAGATCGCCCAGGAGATCGACAGCGCCGTGCGGCGCCCGCCCATGCGCCCGGCGATACGCACCAAGTTCCAGGTTGTCGCGCTCCTTGTGCGTGAAGAGCGCGCCCGCGTTTTGGCGGACGGCGGATCGACCGAGGCGTTGCGTGCCAAGAAGCTCAAACGCCTCGACGGTGTGGCAACCATCCTGGCCAAGGCTGCTGCCCGCGACACCTCGCTCCTCCAGCTCCTTGCCGAGGATGCCAGAGTCTCCGACTCGGCGCGCGCCTTCAAGGCGACCGTGATGCGTGCCGGAGGCCTTGAGCCTCCCGAGGAGCCAGCGCCGGTGGCCCCGGTCGCGGCGGCACCAGGCACCAAAAATCAGGTGGCACCCCCATCGGTGATCTCTCGCCAGCTCTCCAACCCCTTCCTGGCCCCCGACTTCGAGGCGACGGCAGCACGCACGGCCCAACGAGCCCGACGGCTGGCCGGCTGGGAACTGCTCGAGCCCCTCTTCAAGTCCTTTGAACACGGCACGAACGGCACGCCTGCTTGCATGCCTCTTCCCGTGGCCCGCTTTGTCTCCACTCCCCCCGGCCGAGAGCTGATGCCTCACCAGGCTCAGGTCGTCACGGCCGCAGCAGGTGGCCACCGGACGTTCCTGCTCGCCGACGAACCCGGCCTGGGCAAGACGGCCCAAGCGCTGCTCGCGGCTCAGGCCGCCAACGCCTACCCGCTGCTCGTCGTGGCGCCCAACGTCGTCAAGACCAACTGGGAGAACGAGGTCCGGCTGTGGACTCCCCAGCGTCGCTCCACCGTGGTCCAAGGCGACGGTGATCGGGTCGACGGGTTCGCGGACATCGTGATTGTGAACTACGAACTCCTTGACAGACATGTGGGCTGGCTGGGCGACCTCGGGTTCCGCGGCATGGTGGTCGACGAGGCACACTTCATCAAGAACAAGAGTTCCCAGCGCTCCCAGCACATCCTGGCGCTCTCCGAGCGGATCCGTATGCGCACGGCCAAGCCACTCCTGATGGCGCTCACGGGGACCCCGCTGATCAATGACATCGAGGACTTCCGAGCGATTTGGCAATTCCTCGGGTGGATCGACGAGAACATGCCGCTCGGCGAGTTGATGTCGGCGCTCGAGGAGACACGGCTCACCCCGATCGACCCGGGATTCTCCGCGGCCGCGCGCAAGAGCGTGATCGACATGGGCATCGTGCGTCGCCTCAAGGTGGACGTAGTGGCAGACATCCCCGCACGCCGCGTGGCGGACTTGCCTGTCGAGCTCGACGGCGCGGCCGGTCGCTCGATCCGTGCGGCCGAGGCCGCTCTTGCCTCCCGGCTGGTGAGTCGCTACCGGTCAGCCCTCGAGGCCCGGACCGCCACCTCGGCGCTTGAGGGGATCGACGACGCGCTCGTGCGTCGAGTCGCGGCGTCGGAGCTCAAGGAATCGAGCGCGCAGAGTGGCGCGGAGAACGTGTTCACCATGGTCCGCCGCATCGGGCAGGCCAAGGCGGGGCTCGCAGCCGACTACACGGCGCAACTCGCGCGCAACGTGGGCAAGGTCGTGTTCTTTGCCAAACACATCGACGTCATGGATCAGGCGGAGCAAACCTTCGCGGATCGCGGCATCCGCTATGTCTCCATCCGCGGCGACCAGACGCCCAAGGTTCGCGCCAAGAACATCGCCGCGTTCGTTGACGATCCAGACGTGTCGATCGTCGTGTGCTCCCTCAGCGCCGCGGGAGTGGGGCTCAACCTTCAGGTCGCCTCCAACCTCGTGCTGGCTGAGCTGTCCTGGACCTCCGCCGAGCAGACCCAGGCCATCGACCGGATTCACCGGATTGGACAGGCCGAACCCGTCACCGCGTGGCGCATCATCGCCGCACACACCATCGACTCCAAGATCGCCGAGCTTATCGACAGCAAGTCTGGTCTCGCTGCCCGCGCGCTCGACGGGGCCCCCGATGAGGACGAGAACGGGTCCACGACGGTCCAGTTCGAGGCGCTCGTCGGCCTGCTCACCGATGCCCTTACGGCCGAAGGCCTCGACTGACGCCATCTGGCTTTGAGCGCCGCTCAGACCACAACCCTCACGCGCGGTGCCATACCTTGCCGAAAAAAGGTGCGGGAGTAGGGTGAAGTTGCAGGCTTTGCTTTACCTGCCGCCCCACTACTCGCGAGGCGTCGTCCATGAGACGGGAGCCGTGAGATGTCGAACCCAACGCTGACCTTCCTAGGCGCGGCTGGCACCGTGACCGGGAGCAAGTTCCTCGTCCAGACCGACGGGCATCAGGTGCTCGTCGACGCCGGACTCTTCCAGGGCCTACGCAAGTTGCGACGGCGCAACTGGGAGCCCTTCCCCGTTCAGCCCCCGGAAATTGGCGGCGTGGTCCTCACGCACGCACACTTGGACCACTGCGGCTACCTGCCCGCCTTGGTCAGGGAAGGATTTGCGGGCCCCGTCGTGTGCACCGAGGGCACGTCGGAACTCGCGGCGATCGTGCTCAAGGACAGCGCCTACCTCCAGGAGGAGGACGCGCGCTACGCCGCCGAGAAGGGCTTCTCCAAGCACTCCCAGCCGCGCGCCCTCTACACGGCGCAGGACGTGGCGCGTGCCTTGACGATGCTTCAGCCCGTCGACTTCGGGCGCACCGTCGAGGTGTGCCCCGGCGTGGAGGTCACGCTCCAGCCGGCCGGCCATATCCTCGGCTCGGCGAGCGCTGTACTCGATGTGGCCGGGCACCAGGTCACCTTCAGTGGGGACCTCGGACGCCCAGAGCACCCGTTGCTGCGACCTCCTCCGCCGCCCCCGGCGAGCGAGACCATCGTCGTCGAATCCACGTACGGCAACCGTAACCACCTCGACAGCGAGATCGATGAGCTCGCGGCGGTCGTGACCAGGACGATCGAACGCGGAGGCACCGTGCTGATCCCCGCGTTCGCGGTAGATCGGACCGAGGTGGTGCTGATCGCCCTCGACCGGCTGATGAATGCCGGCCGAATCCCCCAGGTCCCGGTGTACGTCGACAGCCCGATGGCGCTGCGCGCGCTCGGCGTCTACCGGCAAGCGCTCGCCGTGGGCAGCCCCGAATTCCGGACGGACCTCGAGCCTGGAGTTCTCGATCCCCGTGATGTCCGTGAGGCCCACACCGCCGATCAGTCGATGGCGCTGAACCGACCCGCGAAGCCTTGCATCATTGTCTCCGCGTCCGGGATGGCCAGCGGGGGCCGGGTGGTGCACCACCTGCGCCACCTCCTCCCTGACCGGGACAACTCGGTCGTCCTGGTCGGATTCCAGGCGGCGGGCACGCGCGGTCGCAGCCTTGTCGACGGCGCGACCGAGGTGAAGATGCACGGGCGCTACGTGCCGGTGAACGCTGAGATCGTGCAGGTCGACGGGTTCTCCGTGCACGCCGACGCCGACGAGATCATCGCGTGGCTCGGCAGCACGCCCTCGCCACCCAAGGTCGTTTACGTGGTGCACGGCGAGCCTGCGGCCTCGGCGGCGCTGGCGGAGCGGATCCGCTCCGAGCTGGGCTGGCTCGCGGTGGTCCCGCGCGACGGGGAACGCGTGCGACTCGACTGAGCCGGTGGGTGCGGCCAGCCCCCGAAGGGCGAATGAGTTGGCCGATACGCCGGGTTCTGTCGCCTTCCAAGGAAGGCGGGCGGCCATCCATCTACGACGTACGTTGCCGCACGCCTCTAGCAACCTACCCAGATACTCGGGCGAGCAGCCCTCAAACGCATCCTGTCTGGTCTTGCTCCGGGTGGGGTTTACCGTGACCGCCGCTGTCACCAGCGACGCGGTGAGCTCTTACCTCACCTTTTCACCCTTACCGCCGGCCGAGGCCGGAGGCGGTTCTTTTCTGTGGCACTTTCCCGCGGGTCACCCCGGGTGGCTGTTAACCATCACCCTGCTCTACGGAGCCCGGACGTTCCTCGGCACGGGTTTCCCCGCAACGCGACCGCCTGGCCAACTCATCCGCAGCCCAAGCATAGGGTGTTGGCCGAGGGCGCATACGCGAGGAGGGCACGATGACCGACGAAGCCTGGCACGGAACAACCGGTGGGTACACCAATCACAAGTGCCGCTGCGACGCGTGCCGCGGTGCTTTGCGTGAGTACCAGCGTGCGCGCCGCGGGCAGCGGATACAGGGCGCCACGCCCGACCACGTTCACGGCACCACCAACGGTTACGGCAACTACGGGTGCCGTTGCGACCTCTGCCGCGCCGCGTGGACAGAGAATGAGCGCCAGCTTCGGGAGGGCCGCCGCTCTTGACCCGAAGCGAGTAAGCGCCCGCGCGACTCCCCTTACGGGTAAAGACCTCCCCAACAGGTGGATATCCTGGGGTCATGCTTATCTTGCTGCCTCCGTCGGAAGGCAAGTCAGCACCCGCCAAGGGCTCTCCCGTCAGCCTCAGCAGCCTCAGTCACCCGGGGCTTTCCGATGCCCGCCGCAGAGTGGGCGATGCCCTCGTGCGCATGAGCGCTACGCGGGGCGCGACGACGGCGCTAGGCGTGGGGCCGTCACTCGAGGGCGAGGTACTGCGCAACACCACCCTGTGGTCCAACCCGTCCGCGGCAGCGGCCACCGTCTATACCGGCGTCCTTTACGACGCCGCTCAAGCCGCGTCATGGGATGCACGGATGCTCGCCCGCTCTCACGACAGGGTCCGCATCATGTCGGCGCTCTGGGGTGCACTCTCCCCCATGGACAAGATTCCGGCCTACCGCCTTTCCATGGCGACGACGATGCCGCGCCTCGGGACGCTCACGAGCTACTGGCGCCGTCACCTCGGCGCGGTGCTCGACCCCCTCGCGGCCGAATCCGTCGTGGTCGACTGCCGGTCAAGCACCTACGCGGCGGCCTGGCGGCCCAGTGATGCGCCGTGGGTCATGGTCAAGGTGCTTCGGGATCGCGATGGCACGCGCTCGGTCGTGAGCCACATGGCTAAGCACACGCGCGGGCTACTCACCGCTCACCTGCTGACGCTTGAGAGCGTCCCCTCGACGCCAGCGGATGTCGCCGATGCCGCTGCCGCGATGGTGGGAACTCACCTCGTCGATCTCACGCTCGTCGCACGACCCAATGGGCCGCACGAACTCACGCTCATCATCGGCGATTAATCGGCCTTGCGCCCACGGGGCTTGCGCACCATTCCCTGCTCGACAAGCTTGATGCCACGCGGCGCGAGGGTCGCGTTGACCTCATCCATGAACTCGGCCTGGGTGCGCCGGTAGAGCGGAAGTCGCTCAATCCCGTGAGTCGCACCGATCAATGTCACATGAGGCGCCGCCGGGGCCTTCACGGGGATGGGCTCCACGGGGGCCACCTCGATTGCAGTGCCGTCGACATAGTCAACCGGGCGATGCATCCACTGCTCCTGATAGGACTGCGGCCACTCAAGCGTGCCCGAGCCCATAAGTTGCAGCAGGACGCCACCGTTCTTGACCCGGTTGGCCACCGCGAGTGCGGTGTGACCGAGACCAATGAGAGACAAGAGCGCAAGGACCACCGCGAGTGACCACCACGGCGCCATCAGGGCACCCACCGCCCATACGACGGCAACCACCAGACGAACGCCCACGCGAAGGACAGACGCCCACATCGGCTCTCTCCACACGGGAACGGGTGCCATCCACGCTACGGACATGCGGTCTCTCCTTGAGTCTTCACGTTATTCGGTCGGCGCTCCGAGGCACATGAGGTGCCTCTCCGCGATGTCGCCCTCACGGGTGACGCGCAACTGCATGATCGTCAGCGAGGCGGGCTGGGGCCAGATGGCACCCCACGAGCGCGACTCGATCCCGAGCGAGACACCCACGGCCGACTTAATTGCGACCGCATGGGAGGCCGCGGCCCAGGCACGCTCAACGTCATCGCCCTCGGCGCTCAAACGGGCGTGTTCGACGGCAAATCCACGCAGTGCCTCGTCGAGGCGCTCTCCCACGTCTGCCATTGACTCTCCGCCGGGGGGCGCGACCTCACCGAATCGCCACCGGTGCAAAGCGTCACCGTAGTCGTGGACGATCTGGTCTCCCGTGAGCCCCTGCCATCGGCCAAAGGTCACTTCACGAAGTAGCGGTTCCGTCTCGACGAGCACGCCCAGCCTGCGGCCGATCGCTCCCCCGGTGTCTTGGGTCCTGGTCATCGGGGACGCCATGACTCGCGAGACCACGGGCAGGTCCGCCCACGTCCGGCGTCCGATGTCGTACACGGCATCCGCCGCCTTCGCGGCCTGGACACGGCCGAGCGCATTCAGGCTCGGGCCAGGATCATCGGATCCCGAGAACTGATGAGTCACCGTCATGTCGGTCACGCCATGGCGAACAAACACGATCGTCAGCGGGCGGAGCATGTCCCGACCTTCAATCTTCAAGAACGCCGCGCGGGGATCGACCTTCACGGGTGCCGCGTCTGCACCGCTCACGCGGTGGTTCCCCGCACGAGGATCCTGTCGCATTCCTCGCACCTGACGATCTCGTCGTCGGGCTTTGCCTCGATCGCTGCGAGGTCGGAGGGGTTAAGGCTCATATGGCAGCCCTGGCACGTACCGCGCGTGAGCGGCGCCGCACCCGAGTCCCCATTCGAGGCGCGCAGCTTCTCGTAGAGCGCGAGCAGAGCCTCGTCGAGGTTGAAGGTCGCATTCATGCGGTCCCTCACGATGCCGGCGAGTTCGGCCTCGATCGCGGCGGACTCGGACTCGACACGCTGACGCACGTCAGCCAGCGCCGCGGCGATCACGGCCGCCTCGGCCACCACACCGTCGGCCACTGATTCCGCATCCTCGAGGCGCTGCATCGCGTCAAGTTCAATCTCTTCGAGGGCCGCCTGCCGGTTTACCAGGACCTCAAGCTCGGACTGCAGGCTCTGCAGGTCACGGGCTGACGAGCCACCGGACAAGAGCCGCTCGTTGTCTCTCGCCGCGCGGGCGCGCACCGACTGCACGTCGTCCTCGGCCTTGGTCACCTCACGCTTGAGGTCCGAGATCGCGGTATCCGCCTCGATCCGACGTCCATTCAGTTCGCTCTCGCGTGACAGGAGGCTCGTGAGTTCCACCTTCGCTGCGAGGGACTCGAGGCGATGGCGGGCCTGATCGGCCTGCGTGTCGAGCTCCTGAACGGTCAGCAACCGCAGTTGGTCCGCTGCTGGGGCCTTTGGCACGGTGTCTCCTTACGTGGTGGACGGCGCGTGGCCTGTCCATGGATCGGTGTTAAGAGTACTCACCGACGTGGTCACGCCGTGCGCCTCGGCCAGCTCATGCGCCGCCCCTGCGAGCCACAGGGACTCGGACGCGGCGTGTGAAACGCTGACGAGGTACGGCTTGCCTCCGGTAAGCACGGCGGCCTCTCGAGCATCTGTCGTGGGGTGATGGCGCAGATCTGCGGTCACGTAGACGTCCACTCCCGCGGCAACAGCCTCGCCGATATACGACCCGCCCGAGCCGCCGACGACAGCCACCTGGGCGACGATCCCCTCCGGAGTTCCCGCAAATAGCACACCGCCCGCCGTGGGCGGAAGCGCCGCGGCGACGATCGCGGCGAACTCTGTCAACGACACAGGGTCGATCGCACCGACGCGGCCAGTGCCGTCGGCCGACCCTGGCGCGGCTGGCACAAGAGGCCCGCGCACCGTCATGCCGAGTGCAAGGGCGAGAGCCTCCGCTACTCCCCCGGCCACGGCGTCGGCATTGGTATGAGCGGCGAACAACGCGCAGCCGCCCTCGATGAGCGCGTGCACCACGGCACCTTGTGCGGTGTCGGCAGCAACGGTCGTCACGCCGCGAAGCATCAACGGGTGATGGGTGATGAGCATGTCCGCGCCCTCGGCGATCGCCTCGCGCACCACCGCAATCGTGGGGTCGACAGCAAATCGCACGTGTCGAACCGCGCGGAAGGGGTCTCCCACCGAAAGCCCAGGGGCGTCCCAGCCCTCGGCCAGGGCGGGCGGATAGCGGCTATCGGCCCAGGCAACGATGTCGGCGACCGTGGTCATGTGTTCTCCTGACGGTCCTGGGTGGTCAGGAGCCTGTCGATCTTTTCCTCGAGCACATCCATCTTGTCGTGAAGCCGGCGAATCTCCTGCTCGTTCTTGGCGATCGACGCTTCGTCGCGCTCATCCGATTCTGCCGTCGTAAGACGGACGAACCACGCGGCAACGGATGCGGTCACCACACCGATGAGGGAGATTCCGACCACCATGAGAGCCCCTGCCACGACGCGGCCCGTCACGGTCACGGGGAAAAAATCGCCGTAGCCGACGGTGGTGGTCGTCACGAGCGCCCACCACAGGGCGTCGCCGAAGCTGGAGATGCTGGAGCCGACGACTCCACGCTCGGCCCCGAGAATTGCCACCGCGCCGATCCACATGAGTAGCGCCGCGGAGAGAGCGACAGCCCGCGTGGCATTGAGAGCTCCACGACCCCGTAACACCTTCGATCCGTTGGTGAACACGGCGAGGATCTTGAGGGGGCGCAGCGCCGGGTTGAACAGCGCAAGGATGTCGAGGGGGTGTTTGAGAATGAACCGCCACGAGCTACGGGCCAACGCAATCCGTGTGGCCACGTCGGCCGCGAAGGCGAGCCAAATCAGCCAAAGGAGCGACTTGATGAGGCCTGGCACCGGGCTCGGCAGGCCTAACTCGACGGTATCGAGGGTCCACAACACCAGGAAGACAAATCCCAGTGCGAGCAATATCCCGTCGGTGCGTCGCGCATAGGCGTCGTACTTGGCGCCGCTGGTGAGTTCGCGCAACTGCCCCAACGCCATCGCGACTCCCTTCGTGGGCCCTACCGGACTCGAACCGATGACACCTGCGGTGTAAGCGCAGTGCTCTAACCAACTGAGCTAAGGGCCCCACGCCCATTGTTCCCTATTGCCGGGCTCCCGATGATGCACTCGGACTCATCGACGCTTCTGAACTACCCGATCAGACCCAAGACCTTGCGGTATTCGGTCAGGTCTCTCGAGTCGCCGGTGGGGCTTTCAAGCGCCCAGTCCACGACTCCCTGAGCATCGAGGTGGAACGAGCAGCGCTTGGCACGGCCCAGTTCCTCATCGAACACCCTGTACTTCCTGCTCACGTCGCCGTGGGGCCAGAAGTCGCTCAGGAGGGTCCCCTCAAACTTGTTCTGGTACGCCCACTCTTGGTTCACATAGGTCGAGTCACAGTTGATCACGACGATGCGTGCGTCAACCGATGCGAGGTCCTCCGCGTCGCGCAACTGTTCGATCTCATAGGTGCAGACCGGCGAGAACGCGTACGGGATGAAGACCAAGAGAGCCTCGGCTCCCCGCAGGCTCTCGGTCGACACGGCAATGCCGTCTTGGTCGAGAAGCGTGAAATCAGGAGCTGGCAGACCCACCAGTCGGTGGGTCACTTCGAGCGGCCTTTTTCAACAAGCACAGTAGCGGCCCAGTCTGCGTCCACCACGAAGGTTGACGTGGCGTGCATGCCGCCGAGCGACGCACCCTCTTGGACGGTATGGGGCGGGACGTGGCCTGTGCGACCGGCCTTAGGAGTCAGGAGCAATACCTGGCTTCCCGAGTCCAGCAGTGACTGAACGTCCATCAGCAAATCTGCTAGATCGTCATCACCGTCGCGGAACCAGACAATCGCGGAGTCTGTGACGTCCCCGAAGTCCTCGTCAACGAGTTTCTCGCCTGTGACGGCTTCGATGCCCTCTCTGAGCGCTTCGCACACGTCGGCGTCAAATCCGAATTCCTGCACGACCATGCCGGGGTTAAGCCCAAGTCGTGACACTGCGGAGGCGTCTAGCGTCTCCGAGCCCTCTGTGGTGGCCACGGCCTGCGTACCTCTTTCGATAGGGAGCAACACGAATAGGTGCTCGTTTGCACCACAGTACGGGGCGAGCGCTGTCGGTGGCAACGGCCCAGGACAACCAAAGGCGGCTATTCCCGTGCCATGACCACAGTTGAGCCCGCCCCTGGCGTGACATTGCGCCCGGATGTGACAAGAATGTTGGGGTATGCGGCATCCCCGCACCCACGCATCCGCAGACAGTGGCGCGACACCCTGCGCCCTTACGAAAGGTCTCCTGTGGCACAACACGGCGCGATCGACAAAGACCCTTCCGAGACCAATGAGTGGCTTGAGTCGCTCGACGGGCTGATTGACGAAAGGGGTGCGACACGCGCCGAATACGTGATTGACCGCATGGTCGAACACGCCGCAGGCAAGCAGTTGTCGGTCCCCCTCAGCCTCAACACTCCGTACGTCAACACGATTCACGTCGACGACGAGCCCACGTACCCAGGCAACGAACCCTTTGAGCGCCGCTATCGCGGTTGGATTCGTTGGAACGCCGCAGTCATGGTGACGCGCGCGCAGGCTGCCGCCCACGGCGTCGGTGGCCACATCTCGTCCTATGCGTCAGTCGCGACGCTCTACGAAGTGGGCCTCAACCACTTCTTCAAGGGTAAGGACCACCCGAGCGGCGGCGACCACATTTACTTCCAGGGCCACGCCGCACCCGGCGTCTACGCTCGTGGACTCGTCGAGGGCCGCTTCACCGAGGACGACCTCGACTCGTTCCGCCAGGAGAAGTCTGGCCCCGGACGGGGGCTCTCCTCCTACCCCCATCCGCGCCTCATGCCCGATGTGTGGGAATTCCCCACCGTCTCGATGGGCCTCGGCCCAGCCTCGGCGATTTACCAGGCCTGGACCGACCGCTACCTGCAGTTGCGCGGGCTCAAGGACACGTCAGAGCAGCACACGTGGGCGTTCCTCGGCGATGGCGAGATGGACGAGCCCGAGAGCCGCGGCATGCTGCAACTCGCGGCAAACCAGAAGCTCGACAACCTCACCTTCGTGGTCAACTGCAACCTGCAGCGCCTCGACGGCCCCGTGCGCGGAAACGGCAAGATCATCCAGGAGCTTGAGGCCTTCTTCCGCGGTGCCGGATGGAACGTCATCAAGGTGATCTGGGGTCGGAGTTGGGACCCACTGCTTGAGCGCGACGACGAGGGCGCACTGGTCAACCTCATGAACACCGTGCCCGACGGAGACTTCCAGACCTACAGGGCCGAATCGGGCGCGTTTATCCGCGACCAGTTCTTTGGCGGAGACCCGCGGGCCAAGGAACTCGTCGCCGACATGACGGACGACGAGATCTGGGCGCTCAAGCGCGGTGGTCATGACTACCAGAAGCTTTACGCGGCCTACTCCAAGGCCACGAGCCAGAAGAACGGCAAGCCCACCGTCATCCTCGCGAAGACCATCAAGGGCTATGGCCTCGGCACCAACTTCGCTGCGCGCAACTCGACGCACGGGATGAAGAAACTCGCGGCCGCGGACCTCAAGGTGCTGCGCGACACGTTTAGCATCCCGTTCACCGACGAGCAGATCGACGCAGACCCATACAACCCGCCCTATTACCACCCCGGAATGGACGATCCCGCGATTCAGTACATGCTGGAGCGCCGGACCGCACTAGGCGGCTTCGTACCCGAGCGTCGCGTGTCGGGCGAGCCCATCGAGATGCCCGACCCCGCGGTCTACGACCTCTTGGCCAAGGGTTCAGGCAAGCAACAGGTCGCTACCACTCAGGCCTTCGTGCGCCTTCTCAAGGACCTCGTCAAGGACAAGACCTTCGGCCACCGCATCGTCCCGATCATCCCCGACGAGGCCCGTACATTCGGCCTCGACTCGATCTTCCCCACCGCGAAGATCTTCAACACGCAGGGTCAGAACTACCTCCCCGTCGACCGCGAACTCATGCTCTCCTACAAGGAGTCCGAGCAGGGTCAGATCATGCACACGGGAATCAACGAGGCGGGATCGGTCGCCGCATTCCAGGCGGTCGGAACGTCGTACGCCACGCATGGCGTGCCGATGGTCCCTGTCTACATCTTCTATTCGATGTTCGGATTCCAACGCACGGGCGACCAGTTCTGGGCTGCGGGCGACCAGATGACGCGCGGCTTCATCATCGGAGCCACCGCGGGCCGCACGACGCTCACGGGTGAAGGGCTGCAGCACGCCGACGGCCACTCACCCCTGATCGCGGGCACAAACAGTGCAGTCGTCACGTACGACCCCGCGTTCGGCTACGAGATCAGGCACATCGTGCGTGACGGTATCGAGCGCATGTACGGTCCAGGCGATGGCCGCGACCAGAACGTCATGTTCTACATCACCGTGTACAACGAGCCCATCCAGCAGCCCGTCGAGCCCGAGGACGTGGACATCGAGGGAATCGTCAAGGGCATCCACAAGGTGGCCGACGCGCTGCCTGGCGAAGGCCCCACTGCACAGATTCTGGCATCCGGCGTCGCCGTCCAGTGGGCACTTGAGGCTCAGGAACTTCTGGCCGCCCACTGGAACGTACGCGCGACCGTGTGGTCGGTCACGTCGTGGTCGGAGCTCAGGCGTGAGGCCCTCGACTGCGAACGCGACGCGTTCCTGTATCCCGAGCGTCCCGTGCGGGAGCCCTTCCTCACACAGCGACTCGCTGGGGCGACGGGTCCGTTCGTGGCCACCACGGACTTTGACCACCTCGTTCCCGACCAGGTCCGAGCATGGATCCCGGGTGACTACGCGACGCTCGGAGCCGATGGTTTCGGGTTCTCCGACACGCGCCAGGCGGCACGCCGTTACTTCAATATTGACGGCCCCTCGACCGCGGCACGCGTACTGCAGCGACTCGAGCGCAAGGGCGAGGTTCCCGCGGGAACCACAGCCAGGGCGATCGCCCGCTACGAGCTCCACGACGTCACCAAGGGCACCTCGGGCAATTCCGGAGGAGACGCCTAAGACATAGGCGATCGAATCGACGAGGGCGCGTCATCGGGTTGAAACCGATGACGCGCCCTTTTCGTTTCCCCGAAGCTCCTGCCGGATCCCCTCTCCCCGCGAATTGCGGTTTCCCACATCGGATGGGGATCCCCACGACGGTCCACCCGGGCTTTACGTCCTTTGTTGAGCCTGACTGCCCCCCATTGTGGGGGCACGAGATTGTGTGAGACACACAAACTCCCCCTAAGATCGTGTGATGGTTGCACCTGGTGACGTGAGACACGAAACCCTTCGAAAGCTCAAGGCGGGCACAGGAAAGCTTGCCACCGCCGCACTGCGCGAGCTCGACACCGATTACCGATGGTTCGGTGAACTGCCCGCGCAAGAACGTTCGTGGGTTGGCACCGTCGCCCAAGCCGGCATCACGTCGTTTGTCACGTGGTACGCGAACCCCACCGGAACGTATCGAGGCGCACTCGAGATCTTCGCGGCGGCTCCCCCTGAACTGACGCGCTCGGTCTCCCTTCAGCACACCCTGAGCATTGTGCGCACCGTGGTGAACGTGGTCGAGGACAACGCAGACGAACTCGCCGCGGTGGGCGGCGAGGCCCATCTTCGCGAAGCCATCCTGCGCTACTCGCGCGAGGTGGCCTTTAGCGCCGCAGAGGTCTACGCGCGTGCCGCCGAAACCAGGGGCGCCTGGGACGCGCGTCTCGAGGCCCTCGTGGTCGATGCGTTGGTGCGCGGCGAGGTCGACGACGACCTGCCGTCCCGCGCCGCAGCGCTCGGGTGGAAGCCTGGCCCAACACTCGTCATGGTGGGCAGGACCCACGGCGCGCTTGGAGAGACGCAGTCGGCCGATTTGCGTAGGGCCATGCGCCGCGCGGCAGCAGGTGCCATGGTCGGGATCCACGGCGAAGACCTCATCGTGATCGCCCGCTCGGACCACGACATGGGAGAGCTTTCCGGAAACATCATGGAGAGTTTTGGTCCTGGGCCCGTGGTGATCGGCCCCCCCTCCGTCACGCTGGTCGAGGTGGCACGGTCGACGCGGGCCGCGTTCGCAGGCGTCGTGGCAGCACCCGCTTGGTCACTCACGCCGCGCCCGGTCCTGGCCGACGATCTCCTCCCCGAACGCGTTTTGGTAGGAGATGCAAGCGCGAGGGCTCGCCTCATCGCCATCGCGTACGACCCGATCGTTAAGGCTGGAGGTTCTCTACAAGAGACCGTGGCGACGTTCCTCGACTGCGGTCGCTCCCTTGAGCTCTCCGCACGCACGATGTTTGTCCACGCCAACACGGTGCGCTACCGCCTGAAAAAGGTCTCTGAACTCACCGGCTGGGACGTTCTCTCGACCCGCGACGCCCACGTGCTCGAGATGGCCTTCGCCCTCGGCCGACTGCGCGATGCCGGACGCGCGCTTTTGTAGGCATCCTCCAATTTCCGCCACCGAAGTCGGTACCCTGATGTCGCGGAGATTCGGCGCCGATGAGGCAGTCTTGACACATGCTTGCCATCGTCTGTCCCGGCCAGGGCGCGCAATCCCCAGGAATGCTTCTCCCCTGGCTTGATGTGCCTGCGGCGCGCGCGTCGCTCGAACTGTCGTCCGAGGCCTCAGGTCTCGACCTCATCAGCCTCGGATCCACCGCCGACGCCGACACCATCCGTGACACCGCTGTGGCACAGCCGCTCCTCGTCGCCTTCGCGCTCGCCTCGTACGCCGCGCTAGGAGAAGTCTCCCCTGGCGTCGTCGCGGGGCACTCCGTGGGCGAGTTTTCGGCAGCGGCGCTCGCGGGCGTGCTGACCCCCTCTGACGCCGTATCGCTCGTCAGGGTGCGCGGAGTCGCGATGGCCGCGGCCGCCGCCGCCAACGAGACATCCATGGCCGCGATCCTCGGTGGCGACGAAGCCGAAATTGCCGAGAAGTTGCTCGCTTTTGACCTCACCCCCGCAAATATGAACGGTGGGGGCCAGGTGGTTGCCGCAGGATCTGCAAGCGCGATTGCCGCGCTCGTTGCCGATCCCCCGACCCGTGCCAGGGTCATCCCATTGCAGGTCGCCGGAGCGTTCCACACGCGCTTTATGGCGCCAGCGCTTCCCGTGCTTGCGGAGGCCGCGGCGCGCGTCGCTCGCCAGGACCCCGCAGTGGCGCTTCTCACCAACGCGGATGGCAGCGAAGTGGCGACAGGTGACGACGCGGTGGCCGGGCTCGTGGCGCAAGTGGCGCGACCGGTGCGCTGGGACATGTGTATGGATACCCTGATCACGCTTGGCGTCACGGGAATCATCGAGCTCGCCCCCGGCGGCGTGCTTACGGGACTCGCCAAGCGTGCCATGAAGGGCGTGCCCTCCGTGGCGCTCAAGACACCGGACGACCTTGCGGCCGCCCGTGAACTCGTAAGGAGCGTGGCATGACAGGCACCATCAGGATCACGAGGGGACCCGAGTTTTCGCGCGTGATGGGTCTGGGCGTCGCCCGCGGCGAGATGGTGGTGCCCAACGCGGACATCATCGAGCCGATCGCCTCGTCGGACGAGTGGATCCGCAAGATGACGGGGATCGCCACGAGGGTGCGTGCCGCCAAGGGCACCGAGATGATCGATCTTGCCGAACGCGCCGCCCGTGAGGCCATCGCGAATGCCGGCATCGAGGCATCGGACCTCGACACCATCATCATCTCCACCATCACGTTCCCGCACATCACTCCTGGCGCCGCCCCCGTTCTCGCGGACCGCCTCGGCGCGACTCCCGCCGCCGCCTTCGACATCTCGGCCGCGTGTGCCGGGTACTGCTACGGCATCGGACAGGCGGATGCCCTGGTGCGTGCGGGCCAGAGCCGTTACGTACTCGTCGTCGGCGCAGAGAAGATGTCCGACTACCTGGACCCCACCGACCGCTCGATCTCGTTCCTCTTGGGCGACGGAGCGGGCGCGGTCGTCATCGGCCCATCCGACACGCCCGCAATCGGGCCCACCATTTGGGGATCCGATGGCGCCGGTGCGGACCTCGTTGGCCAAACCAACTCGTGGACCGAGGTCCGCGACGGTGCTCCCTTCCCGACCCTCCGCCAAGAGGGCCCCAGCGTCTTCAAGTGGGCGGCCTTCGACATGCCCGACATCGCGCGCAAGGCCATCGAGACGGCAGGACTCACCCCCGACGACATCGACGCCTTCATCCCGCACCAGGCGAATATGCGCATCATCGATCAGATGGTGAAGAAGATCGGCCTGCGTGAAGGCGTCGCGATCGCCCGCGACATCGTCGACTCCGGCAACACCTCGGCCGCGTCTATTCCCTTGGCAACCGAGCGCCTGTATCGTGACGGCGCCGTGAAGTCGGGCGATATTGCGCTTCAAATCGGATTTGGCGCGGGCCTCGTATACGCCGCGCAAGTGATCGTCCTGCCATAACGGCGGGCCATGCGGCGCTACCCTCGGTAGACGTTCGTCCCTAGTTCGGATGCCACAGCGGCATCACATAACCCAAGGAGAAAATCAGATGGCTCTCTCAGAGCAGGAAGTCCTCGCGGGCCTCGCCGAAATCGTGGTCGAAGAAACCGGCGTCGACGCCGCCGACGTGCAGCTGGACAAGTCCTTCACGGACGACCTGGACATCGACTCTTTGTCGATGATGACCATCGTCACGCTGGCCGAAGAGAAGTTCGACGTCCGCATCCCCGACGAAGAGGTCAAGAACCTCGTCACCGTTGGCGACGCCGTCTCGTACATCACGTCGGCTCAGGCCTAACCGCTTTCCGTCCCCTTCTCTCCCTCGCCCCCCACGGAGTATCACCATGGCAGTTGTTGTCACCGGCCTAGGCGCCACCTCCCCGCTCGGCGGGGACGTGGCCAGCACGTGGGCGGGCGCGCTCGCTGGGCGTTCCGGCGTACGCACCCTCGACAACGACTGGGCAGAGAAGTACGGCATGCCCGTGAACTTTGCGGGCCAACTGGCAGTGAACCCTGAAGAGGTGTTGAGCCGTCCCGAGATCAAGCGCATGGACCCATCGGCGCAGATGGCGATTATCGCCACACGGGAGGCTTGGGCCGATGCAGGGTCGCCCGAGGTAGACCCCGAGCGGCTTGGCGCCGTGGTGTCTTCGGGAATCGGCGGAGTCTGGACATTGCTTTCGGCATGGGACACCGTCAAGGAGAAGGGCGCCTCGCGCGTCCTTCCCATGACGGTGCCCATGCTGATGCCCAATTCCCCCGCCGCCTACGTCGAGCTCGAGGTAGGAGCCCGCGCCGGCGCCCACGCCCCAGTGTCGGCGTGTGCCTCCGGAGCCGAGGCGATCGGCATGGCCTTCGAGATGATCGAATCGGGCCGCGCCGACGTGGTGGTTGCCGGTGGTACCGAGGCGGCTATTCACCCGCTGCCCATCTCAGCATTTGCCGCGATGAAGGCACTTTCCAAGCGAAATGACGACCCGGCTCGCGCCTCCCGTCCGTACGACATGGGCAGGGACGGCTTCGTGCTCGGGGAGGGATCGGGCATCCTGGTGCTCGAATCCGAGGAGCACGCGCTCGCTCGCGGTGCCCACATCTACGCTCGCGTTGCCGGCCTCGGAATGACGTCCGACGCGTATCACATCGCCGCTCCGGACCCCGAAGGGACGGGCCAGACGCGGGCCATGAAGCTTGCGCTCGAACGTGCGGGCCTGGCACCTGCCGACATCATTCACGTCAATGCGCACGCGACATCAACCGTTGCGGGTGACATGGTCGAGGCCCGCGGGATCCGCGGCATCATGGGCTCGCACGGCGACAACGTGCTCCTGAGCGCCACCAAGTCGATGACGGGTCACCTGCTTGGTGGAGCCGGTGCGCTCGAGTCCGTCTTTACCATTTTGGCGTTGCGCGACCGCCTCGCGCCGCCCACGATCAACGTGGACAATCCCGATCCCGAGCTCGAGGTCGACCTCGTGCGTGACACCCCGCGGGCGATGCCCGCGTCGGGCGACCTCGCGGCCATCAACAACTCGTTCGGCTTTGGCGGCCACAACGTCGCCTTGGTGTTTACTACGCCGTAGTCATTCAGTGAGATTGACGACAAAGGCCAGGCGCCCCTCCAAGGGGACGCCTGGCCTTTGTGCTGATGCGGGGACGGCGCTCGCGATGCCGTCCCCGCAGGCAACTACTCGGTCCGTGCGCGGCGCGAGCGGAACTGCATCAGTCCGCCGACTCCCAGGAACAAGATCGCCGCACCAACAATCCAGCCGAGGGCTGTCACACCGGTGAACGCGAGTCCGTCGTCGTCACCGGCGTTCACGGCGACAGTGAGCGCTGCCTCGGCCGTGAGGCCACTTCCTGAGGCGGTGGCCACGATGGTGTGGGTGCCGAGCGCAGTAGTGGTCGGAACCGTGACAGGGAGGCTGAACTTACCCGTGCCGTCAGCAATGGCGACTCCCAGCAAGACCGATCCCGGCTGCATGCGTACCTGAACGGTCGCGCCTGCGCCAAACCCTTGCCCGCCGACCGTCACGGCGCCGCCGGGCAAGGCCCACTCGCTCGACAACCTCAAAGCGGTGCCGACGGCGGTCGGATCGACCACGACAACCCGGACCTTGACTTCCTTGGCCTGGACTCCATCGTCCACGGTGACGGACACCGTAAAGGTGCCCGCTGCCGCATAGGTGTGGCCAGCAGTCACCGTTCCAGCGATGAGGGCCACACTCGTGTCCGAGGGCGTGCCGTCACCCCAGTTGATGACCGCAGTGCTCGACGAGTCCACGTGGCTGCCCGTCGCCCTGGCCAGATCAGCGACGAATGCCCTACCGATCACCTGGTTGGCCACGCTGGCACCGGTGACTGCGAGTGGCGTGGAAAGAGACCTGTCACCGTCCGAGGCGACGGCGAATAGGTGTGCCCTGCCATCGCGGATGGCGCCCGCCGCGGGCGGCAGGGTCACGCTGACGACCGTCTTGGGGTCGCCTGCCACGGTGTCGAGCGCTACGGGTGCGGTAGCGAAGATCCCTGACGGCTTGATTGTGGCCTCGGCAGCGGTGCCCGCAAGGCGTCCGTTCGCGAATCCCACAACGATGTTGCCAAACGATGGCGTCTCCGCAGCACCGACCCAGTCGCCAAACTGCAGCGGCACCGTCTGGTGCGTGCCGTCGGAGAAGTTGAGCGTGGCCGTCAGGTCCTTGGCACCCTCGTTCGCGGTGCCGATGAAGGAGATCGCCGTCGCGCCTGCACCCAACTCGACGACTACGGTCTGACCGTCGTTGGCCACGTTGTCGGGGTCCCCTGGGGCGATGTCCGGCAGGTCGAAGCTCAGGCCAGTGCCTGGAATCTGAACGGTGGCGCCCTGCACAAAACCCGAATCGGCAAGCTTGTCACGGAAAAAGCTGTAGCCCTGTCCGTCGCAGCTGCCCGCCTGGGTGCCGAGATCGCCGATGCACACGTTGTTATATGCGCCACCGAGCGTCAGGTCCCTCGTCACGTTGACCATCACCTGGGTGCTGACGGTCTCTGACTGACCGACGAGGCCGGCGGTCACTGTGATCGAAAACGCACCCGCCTGGTTGAAGGTGTGCGGGGCGGTCACGGTGAATCCACCGAGCCCGTTTGCAGTGAGTGTCACGGGCACCGCGCCCGCGCCGTCGTGGAAGTCAGCCGTCGCATCGTAGGCAGACGCATCACTCGCCGGCCCCCTCAGCGTCGCAAGCCCCGTAACGAACGTGGCGTCTGCGGTGGCGGTGAGACCGTCGCTGGGAGTGAGCGCCAGCTCTCCACCCTCGGTGGCCTGGGCAATGAGTTCCACCTCGGCGAGGGCAAGGTTGCCCCCTGCCGATGTGATCGTGAGTCGATAATGGCTCCAGGGTTCGCCCTCGGTCACCGAGAACGGGCGTGTCTGCGTCGCCCACGGGAATTCTTGATCGGCCCTGCGATCCACGACGGTCCACGTCGCCGCATCATTCGATCCCTCGAGCGTCCAGTTCTTCGGGGCGGTATTGGCCGCGCCCGACGTGTTGGTGAGGGAATAGCGTGTGAGCGCGACAGGTCCGGTCGATGAGTCCCAGGTGAGGACCGCATCACTTCCGGAGAAGGAGACGGTGCTCGTCGACTTGTTGTCGGCAAGGGCGCCGACGCTCGTGCCTTCGGCCGCTGACAGCGCACCGAACGCAGAAGAAGTGGCGTCGATCATTGCCTGAGGCACCTCGAGAGCCTCGCCCTGGTCCTTCGCGCCCCAGGAGGCCGGGGTCGAACTCATGGCGAAGATGAGCGTTGACGCGTGGCGCAGCACGTCGCCGTCAAGCGCAGTATCGTTCCACGGCTGTCCGTCGATGGTCACGCCACCGACGTAGACCTTGCCCTCGGAAGCGCCGGGCGCGCTGATGGTGAGGTCACCATTCGCGAGGTGCAGGGTGGCCTGGTCGAACAGCGGCGAGCCGATCGTGTAGTCGCCCGAGCCCACCTGCAGTGGGTAGAAACCCAGCGCGGAGAAGACGTACCAGGCAGACATTTCGCCGTTGTCCTCATCGCCAAGGAATCCCTGGCCGATGTCCGAGCCCGCATACAGGCGCTGCGTGATCTCCCTCACGATCTCCTGAGTCGACGCGGGCTTGCCCGCCGCCGCGTAAATGTACGGGATGTGGTGGGCAACCTGATTGCTCATGCCGAGCATCCCTAGCCGCACGTCGCGGGCCTCCTTGGCCTCGTGAATGCCGCTGTAGGCCGCCTGCTCCGGAGTCGACATGAAGCTGTCGAGCTCGGCGACGAGATCCGCGCGACTTCCAAAGAGGGCCGCGAGGCCGTCCACGTCGTACGGCACGTGGAAGGCGAACGTCCAGCCACTCGCCTCGGTGAACGCCCCGCCCCAGGCCTGCTTGTCGAAGCCTGCGCCGTCGGAGAACGTGCCGTCGGCGTTGCGCGAGGTAAACACCCCAGCCTCGGGGTTGAAGACGTTGACGTAGTCGTGCGCCCGTGCCTCGAAGTACGCGGCCTCATTCTCCAACTGGTCCACACGCGCGGAGGGAGTGCGCGGGTCCTCGGCAAGCGCCGCCGCCATCTGGGCGATACCGAAGTCGTTGATGTAGCCCTCGAGTCCCCATGAGGCGCTCTGGTGCGTGCTCTCAGGCGTCCAACCCAAGAAGATCGACTCGTCGAGCCCCTTGCGGCCCACTGCGTTCGATACCGGCAGCACTGTGGCGTTCTTGACCGCCGCATCGTAGGCGTCGAGGACGTCGGCAAAGCCTCCGTCCGATCCGAGCGCACCCGCAAGGTACGCGTCGGCGAAGGCAACGTCGGAACTGGTACCGGTCATGAGGTCGGCGTAACCGGGCGACGACCATCGGGCGACCCAACCGCCGTCCCTGTACTGCTGGACGAACCCGTCAACCAGTTCGTTTGCAATGTCCGGGTAGAGCAGCGAGTACAGGGGCCAGGCGGTCCTGTATGTGTCCCAGAACCCGTTGTTGACGTAGACCTTGCCGTCAACGATCTTGGCGTTGGTCTCGGTGGCCGTTGCGGCACCCTCTGTCGAGGAGACGGGGCTCGCGTACTTGTAGTCGGGCGTGGCCGCGGAACCGACATTCTCGAACTGCGAGTTGGGGTACAGGTTGAGGCGGTAGAGGCTCGAGTACAGCGTCACCTTCTGTGTGTCCGTCGCACCCGAGAGCCCGTCGATCACGCCGAGTCGCCCGTTCCAGGCGCTCATCGCCGCGTTGTGCGCGGCGGCGAAGGAGACGCCCGCGACCTCGAGGTCGAAGTTGTGCTGCGCCTGATCGAGCGAGATGAAGGAGGTGGCCAGACGCAGCTCGACAGTCTTATCCGACGAGGTGTCGAAGGCCGCGTAGCGGGCAGAGCCATTGCGGTCACCAGTGGTCGTGGCGCCCGCCGCGGTCGGCGTCGCGTCAAACTCGCCGTAGACGAACATGCGAGTGCGACCCGGCCAGCCGGAGCCGCCGTCGACCCAGCCGCTCACCGTTCCGTCTGCAGCGACCTGGAGGCCCGAGTCGCCCGACACCTTATCGACGACGACGGAGCCAGCCGCCCCGGCGAAGGTGAACTGATAGACACCACCGTGGTCGGTAGGCGTCACTGAGGTCTCGATGCCGTTGGCAAACTCCACGGAATAGAGGTCAGGACGCGCGACCTCGTTGTCGTGACTGAACTCCAGCGCGCGACCGCTCAGCGACGAGGTCGGGATGGCCGTAGCAGCGGGCATGAACACCAGCTGATTGCGGTCGCCCATCCAGATCGACGGCTCGTGCGAGATGCCAATGCCCTGGAGGCGCGGCAAGTTGGTGGCGCTGCTGTTCGCCTTCGAGTACTCGTAGACGCTGCCGACCGTGTCCGCGTTGGTGAATGGTGTGAAGAAGTTGAAGCCGTTCGGCATAGCCGCCGCCGGGAAGGTGTTGCCGCGCGAGTACGAGCCCGACGAGTTGGAACCTCGACGGGTGTCGACAAAGGAAACAAGGCCATCGCTCGTGTCGCGCGCTGGGGCCGTCGCGATCTCGATGTCGTCTACCCACCCCACAAACGAGGTGCCCGCCGCGACGGACGGGAGATCGACAGACCACACGACGTCGGCAATCTCTTTGCCCGTCATGCTCGACAAGTCGACCGCAACGGAGTTCCACTGGTCGGGCACCAAGATGTTGCCGTCGCCCTGGCCTGCCGCGTCTGCTGGGAACCCGTACGCATCGATGGCTCCCGTCGCCGACAGGCGCGTGCCGTCCGTCGCGATCAGGTCAACCGCCGCATAGGTCGAGGCGTACGTGAGGCCCGCGTCGAGTACGGGGAATACCCTGTAGCTGAGCTGGTCACCCGCCTCGATGGTCGTGCCAATTCCCTGGTAAATGAGGCTTTGGGCGGATCCAATCCCGTCTGCGACGGCCTGCCCCGCGTAGCGAAGCGAGTGCGTGCCTGTGAAGCCCGCCCCCGACTTGGCGGTGGGCGAGCTCACCGGACCAGTGCCCACCTCGGTCACCATCGGCGTGAGCGGGATGGAGCCGTCGCTGTCCTCGAGCAACTCCCAGTCGGCGAGTTGAATGAGGCCGCCGCTCTGGTTCGAGTTGATCGTGAGGCGGTAGTACTCGTATGCGACGGAATTCGTGAGACTGAACGCCCGTGTTGTCTGACGGTTCTGGTTGCTGCCGTCCTGCCAGGTCTCCCCCGTCCGCGTGTCAAGCACGGTCCAGGCGCTGCCATCGTGAGAACCCGACACGGTGAAGTCGCGCGGGTCGCGCTCAGGCGCGTCGTCCGCGGAGGTCAAACTGTAGGACACGGCCGCCTTGGCGTCGGTCAGGTGATACTCGAGCCACGCGGAGGACACGAAAGCGAGCCACTTGGTGGTCTTGTCGCCATCGGCGGCCCTGACTGCCGCCTCGTTGGGTGCGTTTTGCGCCGATGCGCTGACCGACGCGACAAAGGGCAGGAGGCTGCCTGCACCAAATGCTTGCCCGGTGATGTTTGTCGAGGGCGCGTAGGCCGTCGTCGCCAGCGGCGCGGGGTCTGATCCTTCGAACGACGTGGCGAATCCTCCCGAGGCGGCCCGTGCGGTCGGAGCCCCAGACAGGCTCATGGTGACGATCGCGAGCGTTGCCACGGCGGCAATTGCGGTACGTGTCCGGCTGTGAGGCAGGCGCATCGGTCGAGTTGTCATGCGTATTTCTCCTGGCGATAGGTCCACGAAACGGCTATGCGTGTCGTGACAGCCCTCTCACCGGTGCGTACATCATCACCTCATGACAGCGCTGTCACTTCGAGAAGTGAACGTATCAGATGAACCGGTTCGTGTCACCTAATATTTTGAGAAACCCTGCCGATAGGGCCTTTAAGGCGCCTGCTGGTTGGGCCCTCCCCCGCTGTCGCATGACCGCTCGGGCAGTTCGTCAGCCGGGCGGACGACGGCCAATGGCCTTTAATGGGGACATGGAGGCGACAACCCAACAGCGAGCCGAGGGGCACCACGGCTCCACACTCGCGAACGTGGCTGCGCGAGCTGGGGTCAGCCTCAAGACGGCCTCACGAGTGCTGCGTGGCGAACCAAATGTCAGTGCGGACAAGACTGCGCGGACTCTGGCGGCGGCACGCGAACTTGGCTACCGCCGCAACGCGGCAGCGAGCCTGCTCGCCCAGGGTCGGGGACTGCAGACGGTGGGCCTCATCATCGGCGACCTCACCAACCCCTTCTACTCGGCAATCGCGCAGGGCTTCGAAGACGAGGTGCGCTCCTCCGGCCTCACGCTGATGTTGGCCAGTCACTCCGAATCGCCCGATCGTGAGCGGTCGCTCGCGGCCAACTTGGCGGACGCCGGAGCCCAAGCCATCGTGGTCGCGTCGTCGGCTGACTACCACGACTCGTATGCGCCGCTCATCTCCCGCGAGGTGGCAGTCGTGTTCGTCGACCGTCCTCCGCGCGGCGTCGAGGCCGACACCGTGGTGTTTGACGATGAGTCCGCAGGCCGCGCGGCAGCTGAGCATCTTGCCGACGGCGGGCATCGCCACATCGCCTTCATCGGCGACTACGAGTGGCTTCCCACCTCGCGCGCACGGCTCGAGGGTGTGAGGCAGGCTCTGCAGGAGCGCTTCGGCGACGAGACAAATATCCACGCCGCGTTCGATGTTCATGATGGCGAGGCGGCACGCCATGTGGTCCGCAAGCTACTGGCACTCCCCACGCCGCCAAGCGCGATCATCGCGGGCAACAACCTCGTCTTCGCCGGAGTAGTCGAAGAGACTCAGTCAGCAGACCGCGAGATCGCACTCGTCGGGTTTGATGACGTGGAGTGGGCGCGCCTGCTGGGGCTCACCGTGGTAGCAACCGACGGCAGGGAGATGGGCCAAAGCGCCGCACGGCTCGTCCTCGCGCGCATCAAGGATCCGTCGCGACCGGTGCAGACCGTGGTGTTGCGGGCCCCGCTCGTCGTGCGCCAGCGTCGGTAGCGTCTGGCTTAACCGACGCGGTGGAGCCACCTGACGGGTGCACCGTGACCCGCATAGCGGAACGGCTCGAGTTCGTCATCCCACGCGGTGCCAAGCGCGAGGTCCATCGCTCGCTTGACCTCGGTGATGGAGCCGCCGGCCTCGATCGCCGAACGAATGCGGTCTTCGGGAACCAGAATGTTGCCGTGCACGTCGGTGACGGCGTGGAAGATCCCCAGCGAGGGCGTGTGAGACCACCGCGCGCCGTCACAGCCAAAGGACGGGTCCTCGGTGACTTCGTAGCGGAGGTGCTCCCAGCCGCGCAGCGCCGAGGCGAGGCGCGCCCCAGTTCCCTGGGCGCCGTGCCACGCGACCTCGGTGCGGTACAGGTGGGTGCCTGCAGGCTGATCGATCCAGTCGAACGTTCCGCGTGAGCCCAGCACTGATTGTGCCGCCCACTCCACGTGAGGGCACATTGCTCGAGCTGCTGAGTGCACAAAAAGAACACCACGGGTAATGGCGGCCATGACCCCTCCTTCTGATAGGTGCGTCTTCCCCTACGACCTATCGAGGCGTCCGGCTCACCGGGTGTGCCTCTATCGTGCCTCAGCCACGCGAAAAGCGCCAGTTACACGCGCGCGTGGCGTTGCTTCGAGTCGCGCGGCAGCGAAAAGAAACCCCCGGGAGTATGCGACCGCGTGCCACACGTGGCACCCTGAGAAGGTGACAGATGACACGCACATCCCCGCACCAAGCGGCGCGCCCCTCCCCGCTGCTTTGACGGTCGCCCAGATCAAGGAAGCCGAGCTTGTTGCGCTTTCACGGGCTCCCGAGGACGTCCTCATGGACCGTGCCGCCCGAGCCGTCGCACGCGTCGTGCGGGAGGAACTGATCGCCGCGGGCAAGACCGTCGCCAACTCGAGCATCGTGGTACTGGCGGGCAAGGGTCGAAACGGCGGAGACGCCCTCTTGGCCGGCGCACTTCTCGCCGCCGAGGGCGCGGACGTCACGGGTGTCGAAGTCGCCGTCACTGCACACGCACGCGGCAGGGAGGCTCTGGATACTGCCGGCGGCCGTCCCCTCAATGCGGTGGCCGAGTCCGGCATCCGTGCCGCCGATGCCGTCCTTGCGGAGGCAGACCTCGTGATCGATGGCATTGCGGGCCTGGGAGGCAAGCCCGGACTCCGTGTACCCGCAGATCACCTCGTGGGTGAGATTCCGGCGAGCGCCATCGTCGTGTCGGTGGACCTGCCTAGCGGGCTCAATGCCGACAGCGGCGAGGTCACGGGCTCGCACGTCACGGCCGATGTGACGGTCGCCTTCACCGCGCCATCGTGGTGCCTGGTCACGGCCCCCGCCTCACAGTCCGCTGGCCGCATCGTCGTTGCCGACGTGGGCGTCGACGTCCTCTAGACCTCGATCTGCGCGCGCAGTTCCTTCATGGCCCTGCGGCGTTCCTCTTTTGCGAGTCTGTCGAGGTACAGCTTGCCGTCGAGGTGGTCCACCTCGTGGTTGATCAGTCGCGCCCAAATGCCTTCACCGTCGAGCACCACTTGCTTGCCGTCGAGATCGGTGCCTACGACCTTGGCGTATTCGGCACGCTCACACGGGAACCACAGGCCAGGCACCGAGAGGCAGCCCTCTTCGCCCAGCTCCTGGAGCTCAACGGAGACCTCGACAATCTCTGGATTCAGCATGTAGCCGATGTCACCGTCGATGTTCCACGAGAAGGCACGCAAGCTCACGCCGATCTGATTTGCCGAAAGCCCCGCCCTGCCGTCGTAGTCGACGGTCTCCAGGAGGTCCTCGACAAGCGCACGCACGCTGTCGTTGATTTCGGTGATCGGTTCGCACGGAGTGCGCAGCACGGGATCGCCCACCACTCGGATTTCTCGCATCGCCATGCGGACATTCTTTCATGCCATCAGCCTTTTCCCCACCCGCAAAAGGCCTGGTGACCGGTCAACCGTGCCACGCTAGGGGGTATGAGTTCCGTGGATCGCAACTGGGTGGCCTCGGTGTGGCCGTGTCCGACTGAGCAGGACGACAAATACTCGCGCGGGGTGCTTGGCATCGTCGCCGGCTCCGAGGCCTACCCTGGCGCCGCAGTCTTGGTGGCGTGCGGGGCAGCGCGAGCTGGCGTCGGAATGGTTCGCTACGTGGGTCCGCGCCGTGCGCAAGACCTGGTCCTGACGCATCGGCCCGAGGTTGTCGTTCATGATTCGGCCGACGCCGCCGACCGCCTGCCCAGCGCCTCCGCATGGGTCGTGGGAAGCGGCGTTGCGGACCACCCCGGCCAGGATGCCGTCATCGGCGCCGTACTGGCCGCGGGCACCCCCCTGGTGGCCGATGCCGGAGCCCTGGAGGCCTGCGTGCGCTCACGCGCGGCCGGTGCGCGGCACACTCCGCCGGACCGCGTCTTGCTCACGCCTCACGCGCGCGAACTGGTGCGCGCGCTCGCCGCCATCCACCACGACGTGACGCTGGCCGATGTCCAGGGCGACAGGGCTGGTCACGCGCGGTTGCTCGCGGAGACGGCGCGCGCCACGGTGCTACTCAAGGGTTCACGGACCATCATCGCCTCAGCGGGTGGCGCAGTGATCGAACTCGAGGAGGCCCCCGCATGGCTCGCGACCGCGGGCTCGGGCGACGTGCTGGCCGGGATCGCGGGTGCTCTGCTGGCGTCGGGGCTCTCTGCGGCCGATTCCGGCGCAGCGGCGTCCTGGATCCATGCGCGGGCCGCTGAGGCAGCCTCGGGCGGCGGTCCCATCGTCGCACTGGATGTGGCCGAGGCGCTGCCCGCAGTGATTGCCGAGATGCTGCTCGGGTTGTAACCGACCGCGCCTAGCGCACAGCTCAGACGGTGCGCAGGCTCATCTTCACCGTATCTCCCACGGCGAGAGACTCGGCCTTGAGGATCGCCTTCTTGACGGGGAGGACGAATGTCGCATCCCGCTTCGAGGGAAACACCGAGGTGCACCACATGCTGTCTCCCACTGTCACCTCGACCTTGACGGCGCCAAAGCCCCTACGAGGCTCGGGGGCGGCGTCCTCGATCTCGTCCGCGACATCCTCGGGAAGGTTGAGAAACACCCACGAATCGGTGCGTGCCTCCCACAGGTACAACTCAGAGGAGAACGTGTAGGAAGCCACGTTGCCGAGGCTACCGCGCGTCACCGACACGCGACAGCGGCAATAGGTGGGCCAGGTGGGACTTGAACCCACGACCGACGGATTATGAGTCCGATGCTCTAACCAGCTGAGCTACTGGCCCTAGAACGCTCCACACTAGTGGCGTATCTCGTACGCCGTTTCCCCGTGTTGGTGGAAGTCGATGCCCTGTTCCTCGCCCTCGGGCGTCACGCGCAGCCCCATGATGGCGCGTAGCGCCATGGCGATGATCCAGCTGGCGACAAACGCGAACGCGCTTGCGGCGACCACGGCCACCGCCTGCTTGCCCAGCTGAGTCGCGTCTCCGGAGTTCACCAGCCCCACCGCCTCGGTGCCCCCACCCACGATGAGGCGTGCGAAGAAGCCCAGGAACAGCATCCCCACCACTCCGCCCACGTAGTGCACCGCCACCACATCGAGAGAGTCGTCGACGCGAAAGCGGAACTTGAGCTTGATCGCAAAGTACGCGGCGCCGCCAGCGATAAAGCCCAACAGAAGCGACGCAAAAGGATCGAGAAAGCCTGCGGCGGGCGTAATCGCTACAAGGCCCGCCACGGCGCCAGTGGCGGCACCCAGGGCGGTGGGCTTGCCCGACAGACGCTTCTCCAGCAGGAGCCAGCCAGCGATGCCTCCCACGCCCGATAGATGGGTGGCCAGGGCGGCCGATGCGGCCACGCCGTCGGCGGCAAGCGCCGAGCCCGCATTGAAGCCGATCCACCCAAACCACAAGAGGCCGGTACCCAGAATGGTCAGCGGAAGGTTATGCGGCGGCATCGGCGTCTTGGGCCACTCGCGACGAGGCCCGAGCACCAGCGCAAGGGCGAGCGCGGACGCTCCGGCGGAGATCTCCACGACGGTACCGCCGGCGAAGTCGAGCACGCCCCAGTCGGCCATCCATCCGCCCTGGCCCCAGGCCCAGTGGGCGATCACGGGATACACGCCGATCGACCACAGCGTGAGGAAGGCGAGCATCGAGCCGAACTTCATGCGGTCGGCGGCCGCGCCGGTGATCAGCGCGGCGGTGAGGATCGCGAACATCATCTGGAACATCGCAAACGCGATGGGCGGAAAGGTGAGATCCGAGAACACGGGGCTCTCGGCGAGGCCTGTCAGGCCCGCATAGTCGAAGTTGCCCACCAGGCCAGCGCCGGTGTCGGGCCCGAACGCGAGGGTGAATCCCAGGAAGACCCACGTCACAGAGACGGCCAGGATGGCCGACATCGTGTACATGATCATGCCGAGCGAATGCTTCGCACGGACCATGCCCGCGTAGAAGATCGCAAGCCCCGGCGTCATCAACATGACCAGCGCGGTACAGACGATCATCCAGGCTGTGTCGCCGGTGTCATACGTGGGCGCCATCGCTTCCCCTTCGTCAAGATGCGTCGCTCAGGCTATCGTGCGCAAGCGGTCACCTGAGATCGTGTAAAGTTTTCACGGTTCGCGACGATGAAGTTATCGCCGGTCCCCTGTAGCTCAATTGGCAGAGCAGCCGACTGTTAATCGGCAGGTTATTGGTTCGAGTCCAATCGGGGGAGCTTGAGGTGGTGGGGCGTTTCGCCCCCCACACAAGTTCCCGCAAGTCGCCCCCGCGTTTCGCCGCGGCGACCACTCACTCGGTAAAGATCCACTCGCGTGACTATTCGCCCCTGAGGCCCCGTCTGCGAGTCTCTAGGCCGATGATCTCCCCAAAAATACGTAACGCTTCCTCGGTCCCTTCTCCGGCGCGCTTCATTGCACCACGGAGTTCGCCGATGCGCTTGGTGAGGTGCCCGTCGAGCACCTTGCCCATCACGGAGCCGGCATATGCACCGATAATCTCGGGTCGATCATTAGGCAGCGGAGTGACCGCCAACTCGTTCACCGCGTTGGCGAGGTCCTCCCCCGCCTCCTCGGCCACACGCGCCACCCAGTCGGCTCGCGCCTCACGGACGCCGCCCGCGGCCTGAATTGCCGAATAGATCGCCCGATAGAGACCCACCCCGAAGGCCTCGGCCGGAAGTTCGTCGGCGACGGCGAGCGCTGATGGGGTGTCGCGAATCTCGGCGGCGGCCTGCAACAGCACGCCCAAAGACAGGGCCTCGACGCGCACGATGGGATCTCGCCGGTCCGGCCGCTCGAAGCCTTGACGCACCTCGGACGCCGCCTGGTTGGACTGCTGCTGGGCGGGGTGTCCCGAAGGCGATCCCCCCGCGCGCCCGCCGCCCGATTGGGTCACGGCGGCGATCACCACCTCGGTCTCCATGCCGAGCCATCCCGCGAGCCTGCGGCCGTATTCGGGGCGCAGCGCGGAGTCCCTGAGCTTGGCCACCACGGGTGCCGCGGCACGCAGCGCTGCCACCCGGCCCTCCGGAGTGTTGAGGTCATGTCCCGCGAGCGTGGTCTTGATGACAAATTCGTACAGGGGCACCCGCGACTCGAGCAGCGCGAGCACGGCACCGTCTCCCCCGTGCTGCCTGAGCTCACAGGGATCCTGCCCCGAGGGGTCGACCGCCACAAAGGTCTGGGCGAGAAACTGCTGGTCCAGGGCGAATGACTTGAGCGCGGCGTTCTGACCGGCCTCGTCGCCGTCGAACGTGAAGATCACCTTGGCGCCCGTCGAGCCCACCTTGAGCTGGGTGGTACCGGTGTCCCCCATGAGCCGCCTGATGACCTTGACGTGATCCTCGCCAAACGCGGTGCCACATGTGGCCACCGCGTTCGTGACGCCGGCCAGGTGGCATGCCATGACGTCGGTGTAGCCCTCGACCACGACGGCGGTGCGCTCGGTGCGGATGGTGCCCTTGGCCAGGTCGAGGCCGTAGAGCACCGTCGCCTTCTTGTAGAGCGACGTCTCGGGCGTGTTCAGGTACTTGGGGCCCTGGTCGTCCTCGTAGAGCTTGCGCGCCCCAAATCCGATGACATCGCCGGTGACATCGCGAATGGGCCACACCAGGCGGCCCCTGAAACGGTCGTAGAGCCCGCGGTTGCCTTCGGAGACCAGCCCGCTCGAACGCAGTTCGGCCTCGGTGTAGTTGTTCGAGCGCAGGTGGTCGAGTAGCGCCGACCATCCCTGGGGCGCGTAGCCGACGCCGAACATCTCGGCCGCCTCCTTGCCAAACCCGCGCTCCTTGAGGAAGTCCCGGCCGGTCTGCGCCTCGGGCGTGTCGAGTTGGGCTACATAAAACTCCGCGGCAAGCCTGTGCGCATCGATGAGGCGGGCCCGAGGGGTTCCCGTGGCCTCGGCACGCGGCCCACCCGACTCGTAGCGGAGGGTCACGCCCGCCTTGGGGGCCAGATACTCGACCGCCTCGACAAAGGTCATGCCGTCAAGCTTCATCACGAACGAGATGACGTCTCCGCCCTCGCCGCATCCAAAGCAGTGATACCTGCCTACCGCTGGGCGCACGTGGAAGGACGGCGACCGCTCGTCGTGAAAGGGGCAGAGCCCCTTGAGCGAACCCATTCCCGCAGGCTTAAGCGCGACGTGCTCCCCCACGATTGTCTCGATGGGGGCACGCTCGCGAACGGATGCAATGTCATCCCTATTGATCGTGCCTGCCACAGGTCACACTCTAGGCTGACCTCTTGCGCCCGCAGTCCGCTTATGGGTCTGTAGGCTAAGAAGCCAGCGACGAAAGGACACACGCGTGAGGGTCGATGCGTTTCTTGCCGATTCCGCCGAGGTAGTCGGCAACAAGATCTATGCCCTCGGGGCCGGCTGGAACACCGTCTTTGTGCGGGCGTTCCCTGCGGTCCACAGGCGCCTTACCGTCGCGGCGGTCGTGCACGTGGGCTTTAACGACACCAACACGTCACATCGCTTCGAGCTCAGGCTCGAGACCGAGGACGGCAAGCCCTATCCCGTCGGTATGCGTGCGGGTGAGGATGGCAAGCCCGAGGCCGTCCAGGCGCTCGGTGGCGAGTTCACACTGGGCCGCCCCCCGCAACTCGTTGACGGCGACGAGCAGGTCGCATGCTTCGCGTTTGGTGTCGACGGAATGCGGTTCACCGGGGCGACCAAGTTTGCATGGGTCATCTCGATCGACGGCGCCGAGGCCACCCGCCTGCCTATGCGTGTTCAGCTGGCCCAATAGCCGTGACCGCCTTTCTCGACGCGGTCTACCCTGGAGTTTTGGCCGCATCCGCGGTGCTGTTTCTTGCAGGCGCCGCGACGATGGCCGCGATTCGTTTGCATCGCGCACTCACGTGGGTAGTGACCGGCTTCTATGCGGTCACCGTCATCGAGGCGATCACGCTCATCGTCATTCTGGTGAACGGCGGGGTGCCCGTGGTGATCACCGTGGGCTACATCCTTGCCGCGGTCGCACTGCTGCCGCTCTTGGGCATCGCCCGCCTGGGTGCCCCCGACGCGGACAGCGACGACCCCAATCGCCCCATCCTGCAGACTGACCAGATCGCACGGGTCGACGGTGCCGCGGCCATGATCATCGCGGTTGCCGCAGCGGTGGTGGCGTGGAGAATCGCGACGATCCTCGGAGCTGTTTCATGAACAGCGGCCGCATGAACAACGCATACATGAACCCGGTTGCGCGTATCGCGCTCATCGTCGCGTACGCCGTGCTCGCTTTGGCGGCCCTTGGCCGCTCGTCGTACCAAATCTCCACCAAGTTCGCCGACGCGCCCCTCGCATATTCCATTTCGGCGGTGTCCGCGTTGCTCTACGCGGTGATCGCCTTCGCCCTGTGGAAGGGCATACGAAGGCTCGCGCTCGCAGGCTCGTCGATCGAACTCGCGGGCGTGCTGATCGTCGGAACACTTGGCTACGTCGAATCGAGCTGGTGGCCCGACGAGACAGTGTGGACCGGATACGGATCCGCCTACGGATGGGTGCCACTCGCGCTACCGATACTCGCGCTGTGGGCGCTGTACCGCTCGAAGGGCTCGCGCACGCTGTAGCGACACGTTGCGAGGCGTGATGGATTCCAAGCACCAGAGCCCACCTTGGCGTCTTTCTCCACCCACTCGTAGGAGCACGAGTGAATTCGGTACGCACGCATACCGTTGACGACAACTATTTCTCAGTGTAAGTTGTGCGAGAAAGTCAAACACGAATACTAGTGGGCCTCACAAAAGAGGTCCCACAAAAGGGGGCCCCACAAAAGGGGGCTCGGCTATGGTAAATCGAAGCATTGTGAGAAAGAATTCCTTGCTGGCCATTGCCGCAGGATTCGCTGTCTTGTTGGTAGGCGCGTCACCCGCTGCGGCCTCGCAAGGCTCAGACAATGCGGCGCCGCCAAAGATTACCCAAGGAGAGTTCGTAAGGCAAGCAATAAGCCAGGGGGTCGCCCCGACAGTGGCCGCCAAGGCATGGGGAAACTACGACGCAATGTCGCGAATACCAGTTGCTAGCACGCTCACCATTGAAACGTCGTCGGGATACACCGCGACAACAACTTCTGATTCAATTACCGGCCCGGTTTCAGCAAGTTCGAATACTACAATCGCAACTGGCGCGGCGCTCCAAGTGTCCGGCGCGCCAATATCGGCTCTCGCCAGCGGCGATGTACGGACGCATTGGTCCACGTGCACGAAGACGAGTAAGAACTTTTTCGGCGGTACGCTTCGAAAGCTGCAGATGGACAAGCAGTGGACGAGCGTGGGCACCACGGTTTCCGCACCTGCAGTACAAACCTACGGTAGCGCCGGATGGACGTGGGTTTTCGAAGGCATCGTCAACACGAACGACTTCTATTCGACGGCGAACAACAATTCGCGTGGCGCCCACACTTCCTACAGGCAGGGCAAGTTCACAGCCGATGGGTATGCGGCAAACGAGTGGGTCCAAGTTAAGGGAACGTCCAACACCTCTACTTGCACCAAGAGTTGAGACATCAACGGGATGCCCGTCGCTTACGGCACAAATATCACTTGAACCAATTCGCAGAAGGAGACAGCCATGGATACCGACCCTGAGACAAGCACACCTGGCCGCGCCACCCGAATCGGTCGTTGGGGCTGGCAGCGGCGCGTCGTGCTGGGGATACTTGTGGCGATCGGACTTTACTACGCCGTCGCGTTTCCACTCGTGACAGGAAGGTTGAGCCTCATTCCCCTTGGCCTTGTATTTGTCGTTCTAGCCATCGGCGTGACAATGTGGTGGCCGCACCCCTCGGCTCGCGACAAGACCGCACAATAGGGCGAACCGCTCAGTACAACGAGCTACACCGTGGAACGGACGATGTCGTCGCAGCGCTAAGCGGTCGCGGTCCTACGCGGCTTGACCACGTAGCGGTGATGCCAGTCGTATGCGGACTTGTCGGTGAGCGAGGCCACCTGGTCCACCGCCACCCGTAGCCGCCCAGCGTCGTCGGTGGCGTCGGCCCAGAAAGCCGCAAAGTGCACCTCGAGCGCGTCCGGCCCGCGTGCAGCCAGGGCAGCCACAAGTTCCACGAGCCGCTCCCTCTGCGCCTTATACGACGGTTTCTTCTCGCGTGGGGCCATCAGGAAGTGGACCGCGACGCCCTTGAGGAACAGAATCTCGGCGGCGGTGTCGGACGGGATCACCAGGTGAGCTGCATGCCGCGTGAAGGGACCCTCGCCATACTCGGCACGCGTCGCTTCCACGATCGCCTGGACCATGTCGCCGATGAGCTGGCTGGCCATGTCCTTGAGGCTTGCGAGGGCCCTGTGCGAGCCGTCGTATTCGTCCATCCACCACGGCTTGGAGCGCAACCTGTCCAGTGCGGCGAGGATCACGTCCTCGTCACCTCGTCCGTACCATTCCTTCACGTGAACGGCGACGGCATGCGCCTGGCCCGCATCCCTCAGGACGTTGAGCGCGATCGCGCTGTGCACGACTGAGTCTTCGACGTCGTGCACCGAATACGCAATGTCGTCGGCGATGTCCATGATCTGGGCCTCGAAGCTGGGCGCCCTGTCGGGGGCACCGGTGCGGAGCCAGTTGAACACCTCCAAGTCGTCGTCGTACACGCCAAACTTGCGCGTGGGCCGCCCATCGGCGCGCACGGGGGTCGCGTTCTCGCGCCACGGATACTTGATGCTCGCGTCGAGAGTCGCGCGCGTGAGGTTGAGGCCCACGCTCGCGCCCGTCACGGGGTGAACCGACTTGGGTTCAAGCCTGGTGAGAAGACGGAGCGTCTGCGCATTCCCCTCGAAGCCGCCGATGTCCTTGGCGGCCAAGTCGAGGGCACGCTCGCCGTTGTGCCCAAAGGGCGGGTGGCCTAGGTCGTGCGCGAGGCAGGCGGCGTCGACCACATCGGGATCGCAACCCAGCTGCTTGCCCAGTCCCCTGCCCACCTGCGCTACCTCGAGCGTGTGGGTAAGGCGCGTGCGCACAAAGTCGCCGCTGCCCGCGCCCAGCACCTGAGTCTTAGCGCCCAGCCTTCTGAGCGCGCTCGAGTGCACGATGCGTGCCCTGTCGCGCTCAAAGGCGGTGCGGTTGGCCTGCTTGGGGGGCTCGTGGACGAATCTCTCGATGTCGTCGGGCCCATAGCCGTGCGGAAGCGCGCTCACGGTTCGATGCTATCCGGCTACCGTGGCCGCGGTGTCCGCCTCGCTCAACCGCAGTCGCGCAATCAGCCTTTGGAGGGCCCGTCCGCTTCCCGCCATTGTTCGATGGTCGCCAGGACGTTCCTCATCGTGGGCCCAAGCCGGTGACGCACACTTGCACCGACGCCGGCCGAGTCGGCCGTCTGTCCCGCAAAGCCTGGAAGCTGCTCAAGGAATGACACGACCATGACGCTGCGCAGCCCCTCGGATCCGGCCACATATCCCTGCTCCAGCGTGCGGAGCGCTTCGTTGCTCCGAAGCGTCGCACCGTGGACTGCGGTCCTGAGCAGCCAATCGGTCACGTCGCTCATGATCAGATGTGGCAACAACTCACCCTCGGAGTCGCGCAGGTGCTGCGCCAGCACTGGGCGCAAGGGCTCGACGTTGTACGCAAGGTGGCCAAAGAACGCCACCACCTCGGCGTAGTCGGCGTGAGCCTCGGGCTCGTGCGCCCCCACTGCGCCGTCCACGGGAAAGCGCTGGCGTTCGGACTCAGGAATCTCTGCCATGACGTCACCATAGCGGCACCACGATGTGTCCGTGGCTAGCCCCCGCTGACACTCAGTTCGGCTTCGCGCAGCTTGATCTCCATGGCGGGAGTGATGTCCTGGTTGTCTAGCCAACCTTCGGGGCACGACGGCTTGCGCGCGGTGCCCTGTCGACCCCGCGGCCCCTCAGCATCCACACCTGGGAACGGCGCATCGAGATCCATCTCGTCCAGGGTGCCGCGAAGTTGTGCGAGTGAGTCCACCAGCCCCAGGCGTCGGCGAATGTCGCCGCCCACCGGGTAACCCTTGAGGTACCAGGCCACATGCTTGCGAATCTCGCGCATGGCCCTGTTCTCGTCGTCGTCAAAGTGCGACACCATGAGCTCGCCGTGCCGGTACAAGGTATCGGCGACGTGGCGAAGGCCGGGTTGCACTCGCTCCGGCCGGCCCTCAAACACAGCCTGCAGGTCCGCAAAGAGCCAAGGCCTGCCCATGCACCCGCGGCCGACGACGACACCATCGCATCCGGTCTGTTCAACCATCGCCACGGCATCCTCGGCTGCCCAGATGTCACCATTTCCAAGCACCGGAATCGACTTCACGGCCTCCTTGAGGCGAGCGATAGCCTCCCAGTCGGCGTGGCCGCTGTAGTAGTCGGCGGCGGTGCGGGCATGGAGAGCGACCGCGGCCACACCCTCGCGCTCTGCCATTCGGCCCGCATCAAGGTAGGTGAGGTGATCATCGTCGACGCCCTTGCGCATCTTGACGGTCACGGGGATATCGCGCTTGCTCGCCTCGCGCACGGCCGCGCGCACAATGTCCTTGAAGAGGTCTCGCTTCCAGGGGAGCACCGCTCCCCCGCCCTTCTTGGTGACCTTGGGAACCGGGCACCCGAAATTCATATCGATGTGGTCGGCGAGGTCCTCCTCGACCAACATCTTGACCGCAGCACCAATCGTGGCGGGGTCCACGCCGTACACCTGCACCGACCGCGGCTTCTCATCGGGATCATGAGCGATGATCCGCAGGCTCTCGGGAGTGCGTTCGACCAGGGCGCGCGAGGTCACCATCTCGGCCACGTAGAGCCCACCGCCGTGTTCGCGGCACAAGCGCCTGAACGCGGCGTTCGTCACGCCCGCCATCGGGGCGAGGATCACCGGGGTATCGACGGTAATCGCGCCGATACTCAAGGGCGGAAGCAGGCGCGTGGCGGGGGGAACGGAGGCAGTCACGGGTCCATTGTCACCCGGACGCGATCGTCCCGTCCCCACTCCGACCCCACCACGGGAGTCCGCGGGAACGCTCCCGCAGACCACCCCACGGCAATGCCCAACGTCCGCCCGGACCGCTGAGGGGTAGTCCGGGCGGACGCGCGTGCTCAGGGACCACGAGGCCTAGACGGTCACCTGATCCTTAGCGTCCTCGCTAAGGCGCACGGTTTTGGGATCGGCCGGACGGCCGAGGGCTCGATACACCCAACCCGCGGCGCGGTACGCATCGGCGTCGAGCGCGTGACGCCCGTCGACGATGGACTTGCCCACCACGAGTTCTCCCATCATTTCTGGATCCGCACTGCGGAACTGGTCCCACTCGGTGAGCAGCACCACCACGTCGGCCCCCTTGATGCACTGGGAGAACGTGTCGGCATACGTCAGCTGGGGGTAGACGCGCTTGGCGTTCTCCATGGCCTCGGGGTCATAGACCACGACGTCCGCGGACTCTGCGCGCAGCATGTCGGCGACGTCGAGTGCAGGAGCGTCACGAATGTCGTCCGAGTTCGGCTTGAAGGCTGCCCCAAGGCATGCGATGCGCTTGCCCCTGAGGTCGCCGCCCGCGAGTTCACGCACCAGGTCGACCGTGCGCATACGGCGCCTGTTGTTGATGGCATCGACCTCGTGAAGGAATGCGACGGCCTGCCCCACACCCAACTCTTCTGCCCGGAAGGCAAACGCACGGATGTCCTTGGGAAGACATCCGCCGCCAAAGCCAAGGCCCGGCTTGAGGAAGCGACCACCGATGCGGTCGTCATAGCTGAGCGCGCTCGCCAACAGGTTGACGTCTGCGCCGGTCACCTCGCATACCTCGGCCATCGCATTGATATACGAAATCTTGGTAGCGAGGAACGAGTTCGCTGCCACCTTGACCAGCTCTGCGGTCTTCAGGTCCGCCACGACCAGGGGGGTGCCCACCTCGAGAATCGGGGCGAAGGCCGCGCGCAGCATCTGCTCGGCCCACTCCGACTCGACGCCGAACACGAGGCGGTCGGGCCGCAGGGTGTCCTGCACCGCGTAGCCCTCGCGCAGAAACTCGGGGTTCCAGGCAAGCTGCAGCAGCTCGGGGTTGGGCGAGGCCTCGAGGAGCATCTCGGTCAGGCGCGTCGCAGTGCCCACCGGAACGGTCGACTTTCCCACGAGCAGTGCGGGAGTCGTGATGCGCTTGGCAAGCTCGGTAAAGGCCGACTCCACGTACTCGAGGTTGGCAGCCTGACTGCCGTGAAGCTGTGGCGTGCCGACGCAGATGAAGTGAACATCGCCAAACTCTGCGGCCTCGTCAAACGACGTGGTGAATCGAAGCTTGCCGGTGGCAAGGACTTTTTTCAGAAGCTCGGGAAGCCCTGGCTCGAAGAAGGGGACCTCCCCTGAAGTCAGGAGATCGATCTTCTTCTGGTCGACATCGACGCCAAGGACGTCGTAGCCAAGCGACGCCATCGCCACCGCGTGGGTTGCGCCTAGGTAGCCGGTTCCGATGACGGTCAGCTTGGGTCGTTCGGGGACAAGACCCGGAGTGTCGGTGGTGCTCATCGTTCCTCCTCTTGGTGGTTGGTGCGGGCTTTCTCTGCGTCAGCGACACGAGACATTTGAATAGCCTTCCTTTGCGCTGGTCACGGAATTGGAGCATTCAACGACGTTGTCTTGAACAGGCGTGAGAGAGAAGCCGTATCCGGGACCATTCACCGTCGCGGTGTTGTCCTCGAATCGGTTGCCCTTGCCCCAGCCGTCCAAAATCTGGTGAACCTGGAATCCGTCCATCGAAGAGTTTGAGCCTTGGTTGCCCTCGATAGTCCAGCTGTTGCCCTTGACGTCAACCCACGAGTCGCCGCCGTCGCCCGTCAGGCCGGAACCGTCAAAGATGTTGCCGCGCAGGGTGCCCCCCGTGGTGCCTTCCTTGATGTCGACGGCCTCGGCCGAGACGTCATAGATCACGTTTCCCTCGACAAGATTGCGATCCGAGCGATCCGGCTGGCAGTCGGTGATGTCGCACCAGTTCGACTGCGCGGTGCCAACGTAGATGCCCTCCCCAAACTTGTCTCTGCGGTTGCCCGTGTCGTAGATCGTGTTGCCTATCACGGTGTTGTCGGTCGAATACCTGCGCAAATGCAACGCCTCGTCGCCGATGCTGTGAATAGTGAGGCCCTGAATCACGGTGCCGACGGTTCCGTCTGCCATGACGCCCTTCTGGCCGTTCTGCACAGTGAAACCGATCAGGCGCCAGTACCGAGCACCGTCAAGATGGAACACATAGCCGCCGGAGTGCCCGTCGCCTTCGAGCACCGCATTCGGTCCTCCACACAGGAAGATGGGTTGGTCCGCCGTGCCCGAGACTGCGGCCCTGAACTCACCCTCATAGACACCATCGGCGAGGACAATCACATCCCCTGCCGAGGCATCCACGAGTGCCGCCTCGAGCCCCGCGCCGTCATGCACTGAGACCGTCGCCGAGGGACACGTGACAACGTTCGCTGTCGGCGCAGTCCCGGCCCCCGCCGGAAAAGACGACTGCTCGTCCGTCCGCGGGACATAGGGAGAGATGGACGATGGTGACGCTGTCGCGTCAGGGTCCTCACCCACATCTGGCGTCGGAGCCATGGTTGACGCGGGGTCGCCGGAGGGGTCCGCACCCGTCTCACCAATGGCTCCCACGTCGTCGCCTCCCGCCAAAAGCAGGCGCCCACCGATGATGAGAACGACAGCGACAACAAGACCCAATGCGAAGGCCACTCCCATGATGGTCAGGTCTCTCCTACTCACGTCGTGATCGATTCACGATCCGTGGTCCGCCTACGAGGCATTCCCTCGTGCATGGCCGGTGCTCGCGTCTCGCGCAGCTCAGACTCGGGAGGACGGACCACGCCTGGGACCGAGGATGGATCGACCATGCCGCGTGTGAGTTCATGGAGAGGAGTGCGGTCCCGATAGGGGTTCCCGAATCCTGAACCGCGATAGCGGAAGCCCCTGAATGCCGTGAGGAGGAGCAGCAGGGCGAGCCCTGTCCACAGCAGCGTCATGGGCTTGGTGACCACGCGCAGAACCCGTTCCGTGATGTTTTGATAGATCCACGCGGGCGAATCGTTGCTATCGAGTACCGAGACGCCTGAGGCTCTCACGGTGTCGATGGGCGAGTTGCCCTGGCCCGCGATGAGGTTCTGGCCGATGATCGAGCCGCTCGCTTCGCCCACCACAGTGATCCCGTGGCTCGCCACATCCTCGACTGTATTGCGCGTGATCTCGGCCTGCGAATCACGCACGTACACAGCGATCTCACCGCCGATGACGAGGTTGCCCCAGATCTTGCCTTGGACCCCATCACGGAACGCGATGCCCTGGCTGGCGGCGCCGTCGACCCTGTTCTCTTCGACCGACAGGTTCTGGGTGCCGCCGCTTGCCATGATGCCAAACTCGCTGCCCTCGACCGTGTTGCGTCGAAGAACGATCTCGTCACCGCCCAGGACGGCGACTCCGTAGTCCGCGTTGTTGGTGAAACGCGAATTGAGAACCGAGTGACCGCCGTATGCGACCGTCGGGAGTCCCGTAGCCGAGGGGCCCGTCGCGAGCGGCGACCCATCGATCGTGAGCCCGTTGCCGTTGTTGTTGGCGGCTTCGACAGTATCGATCTGGATGCCTTGCGAACCACGCGTGACACGGAATCCATCGCGACCGTTGGAACTCGACTCGACCTGAGAGATGCGCGAGTTGACCACCTCGCGGTGGAACACCACTCCATCGACCAGGTTGTTCGTAAACGTCGAGTTCTGCAGCTCGACCGATGTCGCGTCGGAGACGAAGAGCCCGTACGCGTTGCCCGTCACCGTCAGACCCGAGAGCCATGCGGTCACGCCGTTGGAATAGAGCCCCGTCCCGCGGGTGAGGGCGATCCCTGTCTCGCCCGTTGTGGACTCATCGACGACTACCGACTCACCCTCGTCGACGCTCTGGGAGTCCGCGGGCGCGGCCAAATAGGCCTCCGGGATGACGCGTTCACCATCGTCAGACAGCCCTAGAGTTGACGCCAGCTCGGTTCCCGTGAGGGACAGCCCACCGGTCGCTCCCGACCAGAAGCCAAGATCGGAAAGGGACGCGTTCGTGATAGACGCGTAACCGCCGATGACCCGGATATATGCCCGGCCGTCGGCCGTGGTGGTGTCGGGTTCACCGCGCTGGGAGTCCCACGCTTCGAATTTCACTTGTTCGGTAGGTGTGCCTTCGACCACCAGGTTGCCCCCCGCGACCACGATCGACGCGAATCCATTGTCTTGGCTCGCCATCTTGATGACCATGCCCCCTGGGCGGCGCAGGTCGAGGGTCGCGCCCTCGAGGACAACGACGTGCTCGCTGAGAAGGTATTCCCCAGCGGCCGTCTCGACAAAGCTCAGCGGAGCGAGCGCCTCAAGGTCCTGCTCGGTGTACGCCGCATCGCGAGCGGGAAGGACCAACGTCGACACCGGCTCCCCCGCAACTCGGAAGGGAAGCGTCACGTCGAGGTTGGGGAAGATTGTCCCGCCCGCCACGAGATCGACGTCGATCAGACGCCGCTCCTCTTGAGCGACAAGCTGGGCCTCGTTCTCGGGATCCCCGCCATACAACTCAAGAAGAGGGCTGGTTGCGGGGCCAGGCTCAGCGGACGGCGTCGTGACGAGGGGGCTCCCCACCTCGTCGGCGAAACCCGGCGCTGACACTGACACTGAGGCGACGAGCCCGATCAAGGCAAGGCTCGAGACGCGAACACTCACTCGACGTGCGGTCATGCGGAGACCCCCTGCGCGACGATCGTGCGCGATGTTTGGCCTTCGCCACCGATGCTGTCTGCGGTACGCGTCAGCCAGCCCTGCTTGTTCATGGTGAAGAACGCATAGAGCTTGATGGGCAGCGCCACGAAGATCACGACAAGCGCATAGAGCGGGAGAAGGAAGATGTCTCCCGGATGACGGCGCAGGTGCGATAGCCCGCGGACCCCACGCCCCAAAAGCAGCCAGGCCGCTACGACGGCGAGCCCGTTCCACGAGGCCTCAAACCGTGAGAGGACGAGGTACGCAAGCGTCAGGCCCATCGTGACCGGCGTCAGGAGTATCTGAAGAACTGTCACCTTGGTAACGAATGGGACCCTCCAGAGCCAACCCTTGCCGATCGCCGTCAGGTAGCAGCGGTACGAGTTGCGGCTCCATCGCACGCGTTGCTTGACGAATGCGCTAAACGTGTCGGGGAACATCGAAAGGGCCTTGGCCGTGGACTGATGGACGGTCTTGTAGCCCGAGGCAAGCACGAGCCAGGTGAGGCGACCATCGTCGCCAGCGACGCAACGCTTTCCCATGAAGAACTCGTTTTCGAGGTGCTCAAGCACCGGCATGACGGCGGCACGACGATAGATCGCCGTGCGGCCCGAGACGCAAGGGACCGCTCCCGCCTTGCCCATTGCGGGCACGTAGTCGTAGTACCGCAAGTTGACCATCCAGTCGGCTATCCGACGCCACACGGAGGACTTGCGGTCGAATACGTTCTGCTGAGTCGAACATCCACCGACCTGGGGGTCGGCAAAAGGCATCTGGGCGGCGACAAGGAGCCCTTCGCGCCACCAAGTGTCCGAGTCAACGAGCACGAGGATCTCGGAGGACGCGAGGCGGATACCGCAACCGAGTGCGGATCGCTTGCCGGCGTGATGAAACAAGACCGGATTGACGCGCTCATCGTCCAACGCCACGATGCGGTTGTATGCCTCGACGTCTGCCACGTCCAAGACGATGATGATCTCGGTGGGATTCTGGGCGCGCCAGGACTCAAGGCAGCGCATGAGAATCGCAGGGTCCTCGTGATAGGACGGCACCACCACTGAGGTCGTGGAGCGAAAGTTCGTCACGATGGGCTTAGCCCTACGAGACAAAATCACGCGATAGAGCCACAGTCCCCACACAATCGTTCCAGCAATGGCGAACGGAAAGTACGTTCTGTACTCCGCCGCCATTCCCCAAGCATCAGCAAGGAATCCTTGCATGGGCGCACCTCCGAATAGACCTCTGTCGTGGAGTGCCATCGAAGCGAACCAAAAGGCTGCACATCTTCATTGACGGTGGCGCAAGAGTCGGGCCCAGCTACATCCCGATCTTCATCATCACGCCACTCGACGACAGGCCGAACCTAAGGTGTGACGCGCATCACACTCAAGCCCTGGCGGGATTGTTAACACGATTGTCACTTTTGCCTACGATTTACCCGAAACGTTTCGAACGTGCATCCCACCAGGCACCGACACCCCATGGGGTACACGAACTGCGGAGGATTTGACACCCGGGCCTTTAGTCCCAGTTAACACGTTCGTCACATAACGCCCCATGCCCCGGGCGCGCGCGTCAGGAGACGACAGTTCCCGGCGCGCCGGAATCGATGCGGAAGTTACCCGCTGGCGCACCCTCGACGACCGTGCCTGCGATGGCGGTACAGCTCGAGTCCGTCACCACGACCGCGTAGCCATACGTCTCCTTGCGCAGGCCGACGTCACGAATGGTGAGGCCCGTGAGGCGCGTGTCGGAGGAGCCATATTTCACCACCACACCCTCGTCCCCCATGTGCTCGATCGTCACATGGTCGACGCGAATATCCTGAGCAGCCTTGACCTCAAGGCCCGTCTGCCCATTCGTCAGCGTGAAGCCACTGACTCTCCAGTGCGCGGCCCTGTTGAACGACAACACCTCGCCCCCAGAAACGCCGGCCCCCACGAGCACTGCACCCTCGCCACACAGCCAGATCGGGTCGGCCGCAGTCCCCTGCTCTCGTGTATCAAACTCCCCCACATATATGCCAGGCGCCACGACGATGACGTCACCGGCGACCGCGTCGTCAAGAGCGTCGGACAGTTCGTCCGCAGTGGCCACGGCTACCGTCGGCGCCGCACATTCTGAGCCCCCCTGCGCGGCGGGTGTCGGGTCTGCGGTCGGCGCAGGCGTCGGGTCCGGAGTGGGCGCAGGCGTCGGGTCTGCGGTCGGCGCAGGCGTCGGGTCCGGAGTGGGCGCAGGCGTCGGGTCCGCGGTCGGCGCAGGCGTCGGGTCCGCGGTCGGCGCAGGCTCCTCTGCGGCCGGCTCCCCCACGCACGAGACGTTCGCGTACCCCTCAGCCCCGTCGGTCACCTGATTCGAGCATTCGACCACGTTCGCGCGCACGGGAGTGAGCGAGAAACCAAACCCCGGCCCGTTGACGTCGGCCACGTTATTGCGGAACGTATTCCCCGTCCCCCACCCGCTCACGATCTCGTGCGTCTGGAACCCATCCATCGGGGAGTTCACGCCCACGTTGCCCTCGATCAGCCAATCCTTGCCCTTGACGTCTACCCATGAGTCGGCGCCCGACGACACGATCGAGGCCCCGTCAAAGCTGTTGCCCCTGAGCACACCACCCTGCGTACCCTCCTTGATGTCGACCGACTCCCCTGTGGTCGCGTAGATGGTGCTGTTTTCGATCACGTTGAAGTCCGATTCGTCTGGCACTCCTCCCGAGATCGAGGACCAGTTCGACTGGGCCGACCCCACGTAGACGCCTTCACCGAACTTGGTGTTGCGGTGCCCGGTGTCGTGAACGGTCACCCCCGTCACCAGGTTGTTCGACGAGAAGGCCCGCAGGTGAATGGCCTCATCACCAATGTCGTAAACCTCGACGTTCGAAAGCACCGCAAAGTCGGTCTCATCGAGCATGATGCCCTTTTGGCCATGCCTGGCCGTGAGCCCTTCGATGTGCCAGTAGTCGGCGTTCACAAGGTGCAACACATACCCGCCCGAGGGGCCCTCGGCGTTGAGGATCGCAGCGCTCGAGCCACACACGGTGATCGGCTGGTCAACGGTCGCCGGGTGGCCAGCCACAAACTTGCCGTTGTAGACGCCATCCGCAAGCACGATCACCTCACCGGGGACGGCCAGATCGAGCGCCTTTTGCAGCTCGCCGGCCGTAGCCACATTCACCGTCGCTGCAGGGCACTCCGACGACGCCGTCAACGCCGATATCGCGGGAGCAGAGACCACGATCGCGGCGCCCGCCAGGGCGATCGCGGAGGCAGCCGTCAGTGCACGCCGAGGCGCGACTACGTGAAACATGGTGGATCCTCACTGGAACCTCGCGGCCCCTACGGCCGTTGTTGCGGCACGCGTCGATGGGCGCGCAACGGGCCATCCAGATCGGAATCGACCGTTCGTATGGGGTACTCCCCGCGACGCATCAGCCCCATCGGCAGCACTATGGGCGTTTATGCTCATTAGTGAGAAAGATCACGTGTGTTCCGAATCACCCTTTGCTGCCCATTTAGGGGGCAGCGACCGCTCCCGCGTCTTCCTCGTCCGGCTCGGGCACACTCGCGCTCATCGAGTCACCAGCCACCACGAGAGCCCCGATGAGAGTCGTCAACGGGACGGCGAGCACCAACCCGATCGAGCCCACGAGGCTTCGCACCACCTCTTCGGCGATCTCGGCCGAGGTGAGCGTGACACCAAGACTCGCGCCGTAGAGGCTGACCACCATGAGCAGAGGCAACGCTGCTCCCACGTAGGCAAATGCGATGGTGTACACGGTGGACGCGATGTGATCCCTCCCGATGCGCATCGCGCGGACAAAGAGCTGTTGCCACGTCAGGTCGGGACGGGCAGCGCGCAGTTCCCACACCGCCGAGGCTTGCGTCACCGTGACATCGTTGAGGACGCCAAGCCCCGCGAGGATGATCCCGCACAGGACCATTCCCTGGAGCGAGATTCCGCGGTTGTAGAACTCGAGATGCGAGCCCTCCTCGCTCCACAGACCAGTGAGCTTGCTCGCGCCCACGGCCCACCAGCCCAGGAGCGCGGTCACCAGAAGCCCCGCAAGCGTCCCCAAATAGGCGGTGGTGGTGCGCGCGTTCGGCCCATGCGCCAAATACAGCAACACGAAGAGCGCGCCAGCGCCCGTGACCAAACCCACCACGAGGGCGTCGTGACCATTGAAGAGCGCCGGAATCGTAAAGAACACGACCACGCCAAACGCCCCAGCCAACCCCAAGAGCGCGCCCAATCCTCGCCAGCGCGCCACCACCAGCACCAGGATCACGTAGACGATGAACAGCACGAGCATCGGCGAACTGCGCTCGAAATCCGAGAAGCCGAGCGTGCCGTCCGGAAGCTCAAGAGCCTTCACGTCATCGCCGACATGGAGCACGATCGTGGGGTCGCCAAGCGTCGCGATGTCGCGCGAACCCGACTCCTCGCCGCGAATCTCTGCCGTGGCCGACCCGTCGTCCTCGATCGAGGTAATGGTGGCGGTCACCCACCGCGCGCCCTCCGCGGTCGATGGAATCGACCCCATAAAGCTGTAGTCAGTGGGCCACACCGCGGCCGCACCCATCGCCGTAATGAATACCACCAGGCCCACGAGCGCCGTCAATATGGTGGTGGTGCGCTCCGAGGCTCGCGGCGGAGGGCCGTCATGCGCATGCCCCGCTCCCACGGGAGGCCCTACGCGCCGATGAGGCGTTCGGCCAAATACCCCTTGACCTTCGACAACGCGACGCGGTCCTGCTGCATCGTGTCGCGGTGGCGGATCGTGACGGCCTGGTCGTCGACCGTTTCGAAGTCCACGGTGATGCAGAACGGCGTGCCCACCTCGTCCTGACGGCGATACCTCTTGCCGATGCTCTGCGTCTCGTCGTAGTCGATGGTCCACGCCTCGCGCAGTTCCTTCGCCAGTTCCTTGGCCACAGGAATGAGCGCCTCGTTCTTAGACAACGGCAGCACCGCGGCCTTGACGGGCGCAAGTCGGTGGTCGAGGCGAAGCACCATGCGCTTCTCGGTGCCACCCTTGGCGGTCGGTACCTCCTCCTCCTCATACGCCTCCACCAGGAAGGCCATGAGCGAGCGGGTGAGACCCGCGGCGGGCTCGATCACGTACGGGAAGAACTTCTCGTTGGTCACCGCGTCGCGGTAGCTGAGGTCCTTGCCCGAGTGCTCGGAGTGTGTCTTGAGGTCAAAGTCGGTGCGGTTGGCGATGCCCTCGAGCTCGCCCCACTCGCTGCCCTGGAACCCAAAGCGGTACTCGATGTCGACCGTGCGCTTGGAGTAGTGCGACAGCTTCTCCTGGGGGTGCTCGAACTGACGCAGGTTGTCGCGCGAGATTCCAAGGCCCGTGTACCAGTCCGTGCGCGTGTCGATCCAGTACTGATGCCATTCCTCGTCGGTGCCAGGCACCACAAAGAACTCCATCTCCATCTGCTCAAATTCGCGCGTGCGGAAGATGAAGTTTCCTGGCGTGATCTCGTTGCGGAAGCTCTTGCCAATCTGGCCGATGCCGAACGGGGGCTTCTGGCGCGTGGCCTGCATCACGTTCGCGAAGTTCACGAAGATGCCCTGCGCGGTCTCGGGGCGCAGGTAGTGCATCCCGGTGTCATCCGACGCCGCACCAAGGTAGGTGCGCAGGAGGCCGTTGAACATCTTGGGCTCGGTCCACTGACCGCGCGTGCCGCAGTTGGCGCAGGCGATGTCGGCCAACCCATTCTCGGCTACGCGACCCTTCTTCTCCTCGAACTCCTCGAGCAGGTGGTCCTCGCGGTAACGCTTGTGACAGCTAAGGCACTCGACCAGGGGGTCAACAAAGGCGTTGATGTGGCCGGAGGCCTCCCAGACCTGCGGAGGCAGGATGACCGAGGAGTCGAGGCCGACGATGTCGTCACGGCTCGTGACCATCGACCGCCACCACTGACGCTTGATGTTCTCCTTGAGCTCCACACCGAGCGGCCCGTAGTCCCACGCAGAGCGCGTTCCCCCGTAGATCTCGCCGCAGGGGAAAACAAACCCGCGTCGCTTGGCAAGGGAAATAACGTCATCAAGGCGCGTGGCCATGGGTAACTCTCCTGGGGTGAAGGTTGCCGTTCCTGTCGCGCCAGTCTAATGCGCCCATGACGTTCGTAGCGTCGCCCGTGGCACCACACCCACGGCTAATTGACAATGATTATCACCGCCTATAGAGTCTGCGTCATGAAGATGAAGACGACGCGACCGCTAGCCACCGCCGCACTACTCGCCCTCATCGCCACGGGGTGCTCTTCGACATCCGGCGACTCGTCGGCAATGTCCGCAGCTCAGGGCGGACTGACGATCGATGCCGCCTTCTACCCGTTGCAGTTTGTCGCCGAGAACGTCGTTGGCGAATACGGCACGGTCACGACGCTCACCGCCCCCGGCGTCGAGCCGCACGAGCTCGAGCTTTCACCCGCAACAGTCCGGTCCATGCAGGACGCAGACCTGGTGTTGTACGTCGGAGGCCTGCAGCCGGCAGTCGAGGACGCCATCGACGCTACGGGGGCCCCGTCATTCGATGCGGCCGACGCGATTCCTTTCGTCGCCCGCCAAACGGGCGAGCTCACGTTTGACCCCCACTTCTGGCTCGACCCGGCGCTTCTCGCCAACTACGCGCTCGCCGTCGGCGAGGAACTCGGGCAGGTCGACCCCGCGCACGCCGATGACTACATGGCCAACGCGACCGTCCTTTTTGACCAACTCAATGCGCTCGACAGCGACTTCACCACTGGCCTCGCGACCTGCGCCAGGCGCGACATCGTCACCACCCACGAGGCGTTCGGATACATGGCGGACGCCTACGACTTGGACCAGGAGGGTCTCGCCGGTCTGGATCCCGATGCCGAGCCCTCCCCCGCGCGCTTGCGCGAGGTCAAGGACCTCATCTCGCAGACCGGGGCGACCACGATCTTCACAGAAACCCTCGTGAGCAGCCGCGTGGCCCAGGCCCTCGCGGACGACGCGGAGGCCACGACCGCGGTGCTAGACCCGATCGAGTCTGTGGCCGATGGCACGGACTACCTTAGTGTCATGAACCAGAACCTGACCGCGCTGAGGACCGCCCTTGACTGCAACTGACAGCCAGGGCGTCGCGGGGCTCGCAGCGCCCACCCTCTCGGCGAAGGACATTCGAGTTTCGCTCCAGGGCACGGAGATCCTCCACGGAGTCTCCCTCGACGCCTCGCCTGGTGAGGTCGTGGCTCTCATGGGCGGCAACGGATCGGGCAAGTCCACTTTTGTGCGGGCCGTCGTAGGCGCTATCCCCCACCATGAGGGGTCGATCTCGATGTTTGGATCGCCCGCCACCCCGGACTCGCGCAAGCACCTCGGATACGTCCCGCAACGCGTCAGCGCCGCGGGTGGGGTCTCGGCCACCGCACAGGAGGTCGTCGCGTCAGGACTGCTCGGTTATCGCGTCCTCAGGGCGCCGCGAGACACCCCCGAGCGGGTCCGAGCAGCTCTGCGTGCGGTCAGCGTCGAGGACCTCGCAAAGCACGACGTGAGCCGCCTTTCCGGCGGACAGCAACAGCGCGTGCTCATCGCTCGCGCACTCGTACGCGACCCTCAGCTCCTAATCCTTGACGAGCCCATGGCAGGGGTTGATCTGCAATCCCAGGTCGCCCTCGCGCACGCCCTCGGACATCTCAAGGAGCAGGGCGTCGCGATCGTGATCGTCGTCCACGAGTTGGGAGCGCTCACTCGCCTCATCGACCGCGCCGTGGTCTTAGAGCACGGATGCGTCACCCACGTGGGAGAGCCCCCGCACGACCTTGGCGTCCATGCCCTTCCAGGCCATGACCACGAGCACCCACATGACGATGAAGGCACGGGACTACGGAACGCACTGGGACTCGAGGACCCCCGATGAGCCTCCTGACTGACCCCTTGGTTCAACGCATGCTGCTTGTCGGCCTGCTCGTAGGCATGGCGGCGCCCATCGTCGGCACCTACCTGGTCCAACGGCGCATGGCACTCCTGGGCGACGGTATCGGACACGTGGCCCTGGCTGGTGTCGCAGCCGGATGGCTCGCGGGCTCCGCCGCGGGCCTCGCCCAACGAGATGCGCTGGCGGTGCCTGGCGCCGTGATCTTCGCCATCGTCGGTGCCGTCATTATTGAACGGATGCGCTCGCGCGGCGAGGCCGCCGACGTGGTCATGGCGATCCTGTTCTACGGCGGCATCGCAGCCGGTGTACTGCTCATTGGAATGGCTGGCGGCTCAAACGCGAATCTGCTCGGCTACCTCTTCGGATCCATCTCGACCGTCACATGGGCCGACGTGTGGATCACTGCGGGGCTCGCCATGGCGATCGTGGCCATCGGTCTCGGCTTCAAGGCCGCGCTGTTTGCGGTCACCCACGACCAGGAGTTCGCCCGCTCCACAGGTCTGCCTGTCGAGGTGCTCAACCTCGTGGTCGCGATTCTCGCGGCGGTCACCATCACTGTCGCCATGCGGGTTGTCGGCGTTCTGCTCGTGAGCGCGCTGATGATCCTTCCGGTCGCGATCGCCCAACACCTCACACGCTCGTTTACGCGCACGATGTACCTCGCGATGGCGATCGGTGCGGCACTCACTCTCGCGGGGGTGTCCATCACACTCACCCAGAACCTGCAACCAGGCGCGCTCATCGTGGTTCTTGGAGTCTTGGCCTACGTCGCCACCACGGCCGTCACTAGCCTGCTGCGACGAGGGAAGGTGCCCTCATGACCGAAGAACCCAAGACGCGGATGACCAAGCAGCGCGCAGCCATCGTGGAGGCCCTGGCCAGGGGAGCCTTCCGGTCCGCTCAGGACTGGCACGATCTCCTGCGGCACGACGGCTCGTCGATTGGGCTCGCCACGGTGTATCGCGCCCTTCAGGCGCTTGCGGATGCGGGCGACGTCGACGCCGTGCTGACAGAGAGCGGCGAGACGCTCTATCGCCGCTGCGATGCGGGGGCGAGCCATCACCATCACCTGCGCTGCAGGGAATGCGGCGCCGCCGAAGACATCGACATCCCCACCTTCGAGGCGTGGGCTGCCGACGTCGCGGCACAGCACGGCTACGCACGCATAGAGCACACGGTCGAGCTCACGGGCGTGTGCAATCGCTGCGCTCAAAGGAGTCAGTGAGTGGCCGGGGTGCCCGACTTTGTCGAGGGACTCGGCTGGTGGGCCGTCTACCTGTTCCTGTTCGGTGTGGTCTTCACCCGCGCCCAGGGCACCTATTGGCTGGGCCTCTGGGCGCGCAAGGGCGCTGAGGCAGCCACGACGTCCGCACGTCCTCGCGCGGCATGGCTTGCGCTCAAGCTTTCGGGACCAGGCGCGGACCGTTCGCGAAGATACCTTGAAAGGTGGGGCTTCCTCGGCATACCCGCTTCGTTCCTCACGATCGGCTTCCAGACGATGGTCAACGCCACCGCCGGATTCATCCGCATGCGTTGGGACCTCTACACGGTCGCGATGATTCCCGGGTGCCTCGCCTGGGCGGCCATCTACACGCTCGTGACGTTCTCGCTTGTGGAGGCGTGGTCACACTCCCCCGTGCTGCTCATCGTGGGGATCGTGGCGGTCGCCGGCCTCATCGCCGGCGCTTTCGCGCTCACTCGGCTGCGCCGAAGCGCCGACTCCTCCGTGCGTACTCCTCGATAGCCCCCCACAGGTGCGTGCGGTTCGCATCGGGCCACAACACGTCGTCAAACACATACTCGGCGTAGGCCGCCTGCCAAGGCAGGAAGTTGCTCGAACGCTGCTCGCCGCTTGAGCGCCAGAACAGGTCGACGTCGGGCATATCGGGCTCGTCGAGGTGCGCGGCGAGCGTCTTCTCGGTGATTTTCTTGGGGTCAATTTGCCCGGAAGCAACCTTGATCGCGATGGCGCGAGCGGCGTCGGCGATCTCGGCCCTGCCGCCATAGTTCACGCACATCGTGAGCGTCATGACCTTGTTGTCGCGCGTCATCTCCTCGGCGCGTTCAAGCTCATCGATCACGGACTTCCACAGCTTGGGTCGGCGGCCCGCCCAGCGCACCCTCACGCCCCACTCGTTCATCTCGTCGCGACGGCGCCTGATGACGTCGCGGTTGAATCCCATGAGGAACCGCACCTCGTCGGGACTGCGCTTCCAGTTCTCGGTGCTGAAGGCATAGGCGCTGATGTGAGTCACACCCACCTCGATCGCGCCCGCGACCACGTCAAGGAGCGCGGCCTCTCCCCTGGTATGCCCCTCGGTGCGGGGCAGCCCCCTCTGCTTGGCCCAGCGGCCGTTGCCATCCATCACGACGGCCACATGGCGAGGCACCGCGGAAGATGCGAGCACGGGCGCCGTTGCGCCTGAGGAGTGTGGGGGCGGGGGGACTGGCATCACGTCATCACCCTACTTCGCGCCATGCTCGACACCGCGATCCACATGACCCAGGGACCGCACCTTGCGTTCGAGGTGGAATTGCGAATACGCCGCGACGAGACCCGCCGCCTCGCGCCGATGCCTCGCGTCGGACGCCTCCGAGGTCGCCCAGTCACCCGTCAGGAGCGCCTCGAGCAACGTGAAGGTCTCGGCTGCGGGTGCTGCGGAACCAGGCTCCCTGCAGTTCTCGCAGGTGGCGCCGCCGCCCGCGACCGCGAACGCCCGGTGGGGCCCGGGCACGCCGCACGTGGCGCACGAGTCAAAGCTCGGCGCGTATCCCGCAATCGCGAGCGCGCGCAACAGGAACGAGTCGAGCACGAGACCAGCGTCGTGATCCTTGCGGCTCAGGGCACCCAGCGCGCCGTGGAGCAGCCGATAGTTCTCCCGCGCCGGCTCCTTCTCAAGATTGACGATGGTGTCCGTCGTCTCGACCATCGCGGTGGCCGCGGTGAACAGCCCGTAGTCCTCGGCGATGCGTCGCGCATAGGGCTCGCGCATCTCGACCTGGCTCACGATGTCGAGGTTGCGGCCCTCGTAGAGCAGGACGTCGACGAGCATGAACGGCTCCATGCGAGAACCGATCCGGCTGGTCGTCCGGCGTACGCCCTTTGCCACGGCCCTCACCTTGCCGTGATCGCGCGTCAGCATCGTGACAATCCGGTCAGCCTCACCCAACTTGTGGGTGCGCAACACGATCGCATGATCACGGTAGAGGGGCACGGTTCATTGTCCCCCGGGTGGACGACACCGACCTTTCCCCGCGCCGCATACCCCGAACGCATGAGGCCGTGTTGGGCGTGTCATGACACTGCCACCTACCGTTCATGGGCCCGCAGTGCCGCGTTCACCTGTCGGTTGCCTGGGGTTTCTAGCGTCTCATTCGTGAGGTCGGAGCTCGTTTCGGCCCATGCGTCGAGCCGCCTGGCTCGGTGACACTGCACCGTAAGGACTGCTACATGATTCGCAACCGCATGATCGTCGGCGCCATCGCCGTCGCATCTCTTGGCCTCGCAGGCTGCTCGGACTCGTCGAGCACCGCCGACTCCGACTCCGCAACGGCCACGAGCCTCGCGGACTTCGGCACGATGGCCGACCTCGAGGCCGCGGCCATCGCGGAGGGCGAACTCAACGTCATTGCACTCCCTCGCGACTGGGCCAACTACGGAGCGGTGCTTGACGCATTCGCCGCCAAGTACCCCGACATCTCGATCAACGAGGCCTCGCCCGACGGGTCGAGCGCCGAGGAGATCAAGGCGGCACAGGACCTCGAGGGCCAGAGCACCGCGCCCGACGTGTTCGACCTCGGACTCACGGTCGCACTCGCGAACATCGACCAGTTCGCGCCGTACAAGGTGCAGGGCTGGGACGACATCGACGACAGCCTGAAAGACCCCAACGGCGCCTACACGGGCGACTACGGCGGCTACATGGCGATCGGCTACGACCCCGACGCGGTGCCTGCAGTCACATCACTCGATGACCTTCTCAAGGCCGACTACAAGGGTGCCGTCGCTATCAACGGCGACCCGACGCAGGCAGGAGCGGCCTTCGCCGCCGTGGGACTCGCCACCGTGCAAAACGGCGGAAAGCTCGACGACTTTCAGTCAGGCATCGACTTCTTCTCGGAGTTGAACGCCTCGGGCAACTTCCTCAAGGTCGACGTGACTCCCGCGCTCATCGCGTCGGGCGAGGTCCCCGTGGACTTCGACTGGGACTACCTGCAGGCCGCCAACAAGAAGGCCATGGAGGGCCAACGCAACTGGGAGATCGTGATCCTGCCAGGCACCGGATACGCGTCGTACTACAACCAGGCCATCAACGTCGACGCCCCTCACCCCGCAGCCGCACGCCTGTGGCAGGAGTTCCTGTACAGCGACGAGGCACAGAATCTGTGGCTCGAGGGCGGCGCACGCCCTGTGCGCGCTGAGGCCATGGACGAAGCCGGCACACTGAATCAGGAACTGTGGGATGCCCTTCCCGCCATCCCCGAGACGACAGTCGTTCCCTCGTCCGACCAGAGCACCGCAGCCGGCGAGTTGCTCGGCACCAAGTGGGCGTCTGCTGTCAACTAACGCCAAGATCCCGGGGGGAGCAGCCTTAGGGCTGCTCCCCTTCGGGGCGTATATCGTCATCTTCCTTGCCATCCCCACGGCACTTGCCGTCGGCACAGGCTTTACCGACGGCGACGGAGCGTTCACCCTAGACACCGTCTCGGCCTTGGGCGACCCCGTCGTCCTCGAGACATTCTGGAACTCCGCGTGGCTCTCGGCGCTCACCGCCGTCCTCGGCGTCTTCTTCGGGGCGCTCATCTGTTACGCGCTCATCGGCACCAAGCCCGACGGTCACTTCCGTAATGCGATCAACGCGGTCAGTGGGGTCCTCGCACAGTTCGCGGGAGTGCCGCTGGCCTTCGCGTATATCGCAACGATGGGCCTCAACGGCATGGTGACCGTCTTTCTCAAGGAGTCGCTCGGCATCGACATCTATGCGAACGGCACGTGGCTGTACGAGATGCCGGGCCTGATCCTCCCCTATCTGGCATTCCAGATCCCGCTGATGGTGATCGTGTTCCTGCCCGCCCTCGAGGCCCTCAAGCCGCAATGGGCCGAGGCGAACGCGACCCTGGGCGGAAGGCGCTCCGCATTTTGGCTCCGCATCGGGCTACCCGTACTGGCCCCGAGCCTCGTGGGCTCCCTCCTCCTCCTCTTCGCGAACGCCTTTTCGGCCTACGCGACCGCGGCGGCTCTCATCAGCCAGGGCTCACAGATTGTGCCGCTCCAGATACGCGCGGCGCTCGCAAGCGAGACCGTGTTGGGCCACGAGAACCTTGGAGGAGCGCTCGCCCTCGGCATGATCCTCACGATGATCGTCGTGATGTCCCTGTATTCGGTTGTGGAAAGGCGGGCCTCACGGTGGCGACGATGACAAGCTCAGCCGATGCCACGTCGGCGATCGGTCCCTCCGCACTCACCCGCACGATCGTGCTATCCGCCGCGGGGCTGTTCTTGGGACTGCCGCTCTTCGCGCTCGGGGCCTTCACCGTCAGGGGCGGCCTGGCAGGTGGCGTCACACTCATTCACTGGCGGGACCTGTTCGGCGGAAATCTCGGCGCGGCCGCGCAACCGCTGTGGGAAGGCGTTCAGAACTCGATCCTCCTTGCGATCGTCACCGTTGCCGTGATGCTCGCCCTGCTGGTGCCGGCGATGATTCTGGTGCGCCTCCACCTGCCACGCATGGTGAGGGTGCTCGAGTTCATCTGCCTCATCCCGTTGACGATCCCCGCGGTGGCCCTCGTGGTCGGCCTTGCCCCCGTCTTTTCCGTGGTGGCGCGCATCTTCGGGAGCGGTTCGTGGACGCTCGCGTTCGCGTACGTGATCATCACCCTCCCCTATGCGTATCGCTCCATTCAGGCAAACCTGGTCGCGGTGGATGTGGTGACGCTCACCGAGGCGGCCAGGTCCCTAGGCGCCAGCTGGTTTTCCACCATCAAGGACGTCATCCTGCCCAACTTGCGACGCGGGATGCTCGCCGCATCGTTCATCTCGGTGGCGGTCGTGCTTGGCGAGTACGCGATCGCGTCGCTGCTCAGCCGCACCAACCTGCAGACCGCCCTGGTCCTCGTCTCCAAGAGGGACCCCTACGTCTCCAACATCGTGGTGCTGCTCTCTCTTGTCCTGGTACTCATCCTGCTCTTCGCCCTCGGGCGCATTGGAACTCGATCCCGGAGGTCGCGCTCATGACCACACTCACCGCACCCGCCGAAACCCCTGCAACCCCCGCAACCCCCATCGAGGCCCTCATGCCCACCGTTCCCGCACGAGCCGCCACCGTCGAGATGATCGATGTCGTCAAGGACTATGGCAATTCACGCGCGCTGAGCGGATTCACCCTGTCGATGCGTCCGGGCGAACTTGTCGCGCTCCTCGGGCCCTCGGGCTGCGGAAAGACCACCGCGCTGAGGACGCTCGCCGGGCTCACCCCCATCACGTCGGGCACCATCAAGGTGGATGGCGAAGCCGTAGCGCACCTTCCCACGAACAAGAGGGACATGGGGATGGTCTTCCAGTCATACTCGCTGTTCCCCCATATGACGGCGATGCAAAACGTCGAATACGGACTGCGGATGCGCAAGGTCTCCAAGGACGAACGCCGCGAACGAGCCGCGGAGATGCTCGCGGCGGTGGGCCTCGAGGCCCTGGGACACAGGTACGCCCACGAACTCTCGGGGGGTCAGCAGCAACGGGTCGCGCTCGCGCGTGCGCTCGTGACGCGCCCCAGCGTGCTCCTGCTCGACGAGCCGCTGTCCGCGCTCGACGCCAAGGTGAGGGTCGAGCTGCGCGAACTGATCCGCCGCATTCAGACCGACCTGCAGATCACTACCCTGTTCGTGACCCACGATCAGGAGGAGGCCCTCGCGATGGCCGACAGAGTCGCAGTGATGAGCGATGGCGTCATCAGGCAGATTGGCACCCCCGAGGAGCTCTACTCAAGCCCGACCAGCGCGTTTGTCGCCGACTTCGTGGGGCTGAGCAACCACGTTCCTGGCACGTTGGAGGGACGCACAATCAGCGCGTACGGCACGCGCTTCGAGCTCTTGGGCGACGACCTCCCCGACGGCGACGTGGTCGCATTGGTGCGACCCGAGGACGTCACGTTCTCGCCCGACGGTGTCCCCAGTACGGTGCTCACCTCAAGCTTCCTGGGTTCGATGAGGCGGACCACCGTGAGGCTGGACGACAACGTCATTCTCACCATTCAGCACGATGCGGCCGATGCGCGAACGCCCGGTTCCCGCGCACACATCACCTTCAGCGGGCGCCCTGTCAGCGCACAAGCGCGCTAGGCGTCAGGGAGCGCCGGAATCATAGTCGCGCGAAACCACCACCGCATCGTGAGCCTCCCACCAGTCCTCCGCGATGTCATCCGTCCGACATTTCAGGAGTACGGCTTGCCGCCGACGGTAAACGTCTAGAGGGATGGCGCGAGCCACGTCGAGAAGAAGCCGCGCGGCACCGTCAACCTCCGCGTCCCCCATCTGCTCGGGGTACCACGTCCATATCCCCGTGCCTTCCAGGATGATTGGCCTGCCGCGCAGTCCGAGGTCCACGAGCTTGACCCTCGTGAAGTGATGCGCGATGTCGAGGGCCGCAGCCGCGTCATCTGCCCGGAGCACCCACTCCTTGTCGAATTGCTCATCGCCCGTCGGAACGGAGCGCGCGCCCGCGAGTCGGTACACGCCGCGCGCATCGACGCGCGGAGCGATCTGCACCCTTGGCATCTCCCCAACAAAGCACAAGCCCACCACGTGGTACGTCGTGACCTCCCCCGACGTCTGACCTGGCCCCGCTGTCTCCGTCAAGAATTGCACGCACCAGTAGCCGCCGATGCCTCGGGCCACCGCACCGGAAAGGTCGCCGTGCTTCCCACGCCCAAGGGGAAAGGTGCGCGACTCGGACGCCCATCCTGGGAGCGAGATAGACTGCCATCCGGACGCGGCAGCCGAGCGAACAAAAGCAGAGAATCCAGAGACCTGCGCGAATGCCTGAACCACCATCCCCGTCACGAGAATCGCGACGGAGACGCCAATCAAGATTGCGTAAAGCCACCACGGCGCATCACCGTAAGCGTGACCCGAGGACCGCAGCGCCGGATTCACGTGCGCGACGCCCTGATAGGCCAAGTCACCAAGCGATAGCAAAATCCCCGCGATACCGGCCGAGGAAAGAAAGCGACCTACTCCAGTGCTAGCCCTCATCACGCCTCCCTCTTGAGCGTCAAGGCACGAGGACACAGATCATGGACCAACCCCGCGGACACGCCCCACATTGCCTAGCGTGCGGCCCTGTTTACTGCGGAGATGATCGCCTTAAGCGTCGCCGTGGTGATCGACGGATCGATGCCGACGCCCCACACGATGTCGTCGTCGATCTGGCATTCAACGTAGGCGGCGGCCTTGGAGTCGCCACCCGACGTCAACGCGTGCTCCGTGTAGTCGAGGACCTCGACCTTCACTCCCCTGGTGCCCAGGGCCGCAGCAAACGAGTCGACGGGGCCGTTGCCGGATCCCTCAACCGTCACCGGCACGCCATTGTCGACGAGGTCCGCCGCGAGAGTGTCGGGCCCCGTGTCGGACGACGTCGCGCGCGTGCCCTGAAGCGCGAAGCGTCCCCATGCACCCGCAGGATCCGTCGCGGGAAGGTACTCGTCCTCGAAGATCCTCCAAATCGCGTCGGACGTCATCTCGGCACCCGTAGCATCGGCCGCATGTTGGACCACACGTGAGAACTCGATCTGCAGCCGCCTGGGCAGGTCGAGCTGGTGCTCCGCCTTGAGGAGATACGCGACGCCGCCCTTGCCGGACTGCGAGTTGACGCGGATCACTGCCTCATACGAGCGACCCACGTCGCGCGGATCGATCGGCAGGTACGGCACGCCCCAGTGAATGTCGTCGACCGTCACGCCCTGCTTCGCGGCGTCGGCCTGCATGCGCTCGAGGCCCTTCTTGATCGCGTCCTGGTGCGAACCGCTGAAGGCGGTGAAGACCAGGTCGCCTCCCCACGGGTGGCGCGGGTGCACGTCGAGCTGGGTGCAGTATTCGACGGTGCGACGCACGTGGTCGATGTCCGAGAAGTCGATGTGCGGGTCGATGCCCTGGCTGAAGAGGTTCATTCCCAGCGTCACCAGGTCGACGTTTCCCGTACGCTCACCATTGCCAAAGAGGCAGCCCTCGATGCGGTCCGCCCCTGCCATGTAGCCCAGTTCGGCGGCGGCCACCGCGGTGCCGCGGTCGTTGTGCGGGTGCAGGGAGATGACCACCGACTCGCGGTAGTCCAGGTGGCGCCCCATCCACTCGATCGAATCGGCGTACACGTTGGGTGTGGCCATCTCGATGGTCGCGGGCAGGTTGATGATGACCTTGCGGTCCGGGGTGGGCTTCCACACATCGAGCACCGCGTTGCATACTCGCGCCGCGTATTCGAGTTCGGTGCCCGTATATGACTCGGGGCTGTACTCGTAGAACACCTTGGTGTCCGGGATGAGTTCCTCGAACTTCTGGCACAGCATCGCGCCGTGCGTGGCGATGTCGACGATCTCGTCCTCGGTCGCCCGGAACACCACGTCGCGCTGCAGAATCGACGTCGAGTTGTACAGGTGCACGATCGCGCTCGGCACGCCGCGCAGCGACTCGTAGGTGCGCTCGATCAGGTGCTCACGCGCCTGGGTCAGCACCTGGATGGTGACGTCGGCGGGGATCTTATCCTGCTCGATCAGCGCGCGCACAAAGTCGAAGTCCGTCTGGCTTGCGGAAGGGAAGCCAACCTCGATCTCCTTGTAACCCATCTGCACGAGCAGCTCGAAGAGCCGCATCTTGCGCTCTGGATTCATGGGCTCGATCAGGGCCTGGTTGCCGTCACGCAGGTCGACGGCGCACCAACGCGGAGCCTTGTCTATGCGCTTGGTGGGCCAGGTACGGTCGGGCAGGTCCACTGAGAACTGCTCGTGGAACGGGCGGTACTTGTGGATGGGCATCTTGGATGCCGTCTGCTCGCCGCCGGTGTAGTAATCGCTCATGTTCGCTCAAATCCTTGCGTTCGCGTGCTGTGGGAGTTGGTAAGCCGGCACAACAACCACCGCGACGAGGATTCGGCCTGTTAGGCCTCGTCGCGGCAACGAAGGAGGAGCGAGGGTGCACGCATAACAACACCATAGCGGATGCACCTCAACGCTGACCCTCAGCGCTCCCCCGCGTCGGTGCTGACCGAGGCTCTCGGCTCGCCAAACAAGAAAACTTTGGCGCACGTGTTGACACACCGGCGACGAGATGGTTAGTTAGTTACTGCACCAACCAACCCAGTAACCAGTTCAAGGAGAACGCGATGTCCCCCATCCAGGCAGACGCCCAGAACCACAAGCCCACCGCCCCCTCGATCAAGGAGCAGCCCTACTACGCCGTGCCCGCCGTGCTCGCAATCATCATGGTGAGCTCCGGGGTCTTCGTCCTGCTCCTCGCGCAGGCCATCAAGATCTTCTCGTCGATGGGCTACTGACGCACAGGGGAAATCGCTTCATGGCCTTCCCCGCCAACGACGCCCCGCCGCGGCGGTACGTACCGCTCGAGACCCACCGTCAGTCGGCAAGTCCCAACGTCACGTCCAGTCGGGAGATACGCCCGGTGCGGTCAAAGATTGCCACCGAGTCCGCAAGATCGAGGCTCAGCCCCTCGGTACTGCCGGCAACACCGTCACGTGTCACGACAATGCCCGGAGTGCCGCCGCGGTGGAGCACCACCGGCACTTGGCACAGCGTGAATCCCATGGTCCCCGCGTCGAGCGCGAGGCTCGCGGGCTCGCCGTCCAGGCCGATGAAGTTCAGCGTCGATGGCGATTCTAGGAACTCCTGCGAACGCACGATCCGCGGCTCAAAGTGGATCTCTCCGACCGTCACGACCACACCCATCTCGCTCGCACGCGTGATGAGGTCCTCTTTGACCTGGCCGGTCATTCCAGGCTGCTGCACGCCAGAGAAACTGGGCGTGTGTGAGTACGGGTCGGTAGGCACCGCGCCGTATTCGGCGGGCGACTTATGTACGCCGATGCCGTCGCGGATCTGCTCGTAATGCCGCTCGAGCCGCTCGATGTCGGCGGCACTCGCTCCCGAGCGAATCGCGTTCAGCCGCGCCTCGTCCACCGCGAGCAGGAGCTTGGACACCATGTGCCAGTAGATCGAGCCGAGGCCCTCGTACTTGTAGAAGGTCCCCGACCGTCCGGTGAAGGAGGCGTGTTGGAATACCTCCTCGTAGAGGTCCAGAACTCGCGCACGCTCCGCAACGGTCAGGGGGCCGTGCTCGCCGTCGCCCAGCGCTGTCAAGGCTTCATCAAGGTGACCCCCGTTGCGGAATGCGGCGTTAAAGTGCACACCGCCCTCGACATCGCGCGCGACGATTCGGGTGTCTCCCCGGTCGATCATGCCGGTGAGGAGCGCCGAGTTTGCGACCTCATCCGCGGGCACCACATTCTTCTCAAGGAAGTGCGGCAGCTCGTGGTCCGGATAGAGGATGTAGCTGTTCTGGTCCGCGCGGAACAACTCGCTTGAACGCAACGCGTCGAGAAGGTCGGCGATCTCGGCCGTGCCCAACAGGCCGCAGCTCAACACGGCAACCTGTCCCTCGAGCATCTCGCTGAGGCGCCGCACCGCGATACCTTCGGGCTTCGCCAGCATGATGTTGTACGAGTGGTACAAGCCGTCGTCGCGACGGTTCGCGGCGATCGAGTGATCGACATGACCGAGCGCAGCGGCGATAAAGCCACGGATCTCCGAGACCACGACGGTAGCGGCGGGTCCGCGTTGTGCCTCGTCGTAAGCGCGGGCGCGGTATGCGGTCCCTGCCGCCCCGAGCTGATCGAGCAGCTTCTTGCGCCTGCCGTCCGAGATCGCGCCCTCCGTGAGGTCGGCGTGATCCTCAAACGCCCGTGTAACGGCGCGCAGGAATTCGGCGACCGGAGCCGAAATCTCGACCTCGTCGAGGCCTGAACTGTCGAATTGTGCGTCGAGGAAGGCGAGGTATCGACGCACGTAGGAGAGCGTCACCATCGATACGCCGTTGCCCACGAGCGCGTTATTCGCGTCGTTCCACTCGGGACGCATGGTGTTCATCCAGATGCCGACTCCTGGGACAAAGTTCGAGAGCTTGGACAGCACCACGATGAGGAGCTTCTCGGTCAGGTTGGCCCTCAGCAGCTCGCCATCGGCGTCCAACGCGGCCTTGCCGTCGGAACCGATCCGAGACGCGCGCTCGAGCGCCGCCGCGTTGACCGCGTCATCAAAGTCGATCGTGTTGCGGGGATCACGCAGAAGGTCCTCGTAGGGCCTGATGCGATAGGGAACGTCCGCGAACGTGAAGACCTTGCGCGTCAGGAGCGGCGTGAGGCTTCCCGGTCGGTAGCGTTCGGCGACCTCAAGCAAGCGCAAGAGGTAGATGACCTGGTGATCGCCCCAGTAGCCGATGTTCGCCCAGTCGTCGTCGGGGTCCAGGAGCTCCCACTCGAATCCCTCGCGCAGCACGCGGTAGGGGTTGTGGCCGTCGACCGTCGAGGAGTCTGCGAACTTGAAGAGCATTGCCTCCACGAAGTCGGGGTACGACAGGGCCAGGGCCTCCCAGTTCTGGAAGATGTCGCGCCAGTTGCCCTGGTAGTTCAGCATCGGCTCGCCCTGGTCGTCCTTGAGTTGAATCGAGAACGTGTTCCACGGGCGGCTCGGGTCGCCATGACGGCGGCTGAACGACAGAGGGAGGTACTCCGCGGCGAGGCGCTCGAGGTCGATGTCCCCCACCGTGGCGACGCTCTCGACGAGGTCGTCGCGCACGAGCGACGCAGGAAGCGAGTCGAGGAAGGCCGCATGGCGGGCGGCCACCGGCGCGTTGGTCTTCGACAGGTACGCGCGCAGGTCGTCTCGCGAGATCACGTAGCCGTGCTCGGGGATACCTCCCCGCATCGCGTTGAACAGCGTGTTGGCGAAGTGCCGCCACACGCTCGGCTCGTCGGCGGTCGACTGGAGTCCGTCGGTTTCACCGACGATGCGGACCAGGTTCGCGGTGCCTCGAGCCACATCCGCGAGCACCCTGTCCTTGATTCCGGGAACGGCCAAGTCGCGCATCAGGGCGCGCACTCGCGTGGCGTCCTGCTCGACCTCCGCCACCACAAGCCAGTCGGCCGATGCCTCGGGCGCCAGGGCGATCGTGTGCGACACCAAGTAAGCACCGCGTCGTCCGCGAATATCAGTCTCCGCGGCGACTACCGCCCCCGCTCGGAAGGCTTCACATTGAATCTCCGAAAGCAGTACCTTCGCGGACTCCAGTCCAGCCGTCCAAGCAACGTTGACCCTGAGGGCCTCGCTCGGCTCGGCGGTGTCTACAGGGACCGAGCTCAGGCGGAACAGTGCGAGGTCGGTGCCCTCGGCGGTCTCGGTGCGCTTATAGCCGTCCACGAGAGTGCTGAACTCAAGCTGGAATCGGCGGCCCACACCGGAGGGGAGCACGTTGCGAATGCCATCCAGGATCTCGACCGACACGGCCGTGCCCGAAATGTTGACCATCTCGGACTGGCGCACAAAGCCGTACGTGTCGCTGTTGGACCATGAGTACCTGAACACGAGGCCAAGGTCGTGGTTGGTCTCCTCGAACAGCACGCGGTTGCCGTACACGCTCTTGTAAAGCGCACGTTCGATGCCATACAGGCCCTGCTGGCGCGTCGAGAAGGGCTCCCACAGCGCCGTGGCGCCCTCACGAGTGACGCGCAGGAGGCTGATAGCACCCGTGGTCTCACCCGCGTCGTGAATCCGATCGTCGGTGTAGTAAGGGAACAGGGCGTTGTCGGGCTCGCGGCGACCGGCGGTGAGTCCCCCGGTGCTTGACAGGAACATCCAGTGATCCGAATCGCTCACGACGCTCATGAAGAACGGATCCATATGGTCGTAATGACCGATGCGGTAATACCTCTCGCCCGCGAGGTCGACAAGGCGCCCGTCCACGTCGTCGTTGCGTGCGCCCGACCCACCTGAGGGGGTCGTGATTCCGTCGGTCATTGCAGGCCTCCATCGGGCGTGTTGATCACGCCAATGTAGGGATTCTTCCACCGTGAGAGCGCGATCACAAGTCCCGCTAGAACCGGTTCAGCCTGTGATATCTAGAACCCCATGCGACCCAGCTGCTTGGGGTCGCGCTGCCACTCCTTGGCGATCTTGACGTGCAGGTCCAGGTAGACCTTGCGGCCAAGCAGACGCTCGATTCCGGCACGCGCCTCGGCGCCGACGGCCTTGAGGCGTTCGCCGCCATGGCCGATGATGATGCCCTTTTGGCTATCGCGTTCGACGTAGAGCTGCGCACGGATGATGAGCAGCGGCCTGCGAGGATCGTCGGCCTCCTGCGGGCGTTCTTCCATCTCCTCGACGATGACGGCAATCGAGTGGGGAAGCTCGTCATGGACGCCTTCGAGCGCGGCTTCGCGGATGAGCTCCGCGATCATGATGTCCTCGGGCTCGTCAGTGACCTCGCCCGTGGGGTAAAGATCCGCGCCCTTGGGCAGGTGCTTGATGAGCACGTCGGTCAGGACATCCACCTGGATGCCCTCGATTGAGCTCACGGGCACCAGGTCAACAAACTCGCCGAGCTCGCTCACCTGCATCAGGTGCTCGGCCACACGGTCACGCGACACCTTGTCGACCTTGGTGATGATCGCGACCACGGGGGCCTTCGCCTGCGCCAATTCACGGGCGATCCATGCGTCGCCTGGGCCGATCTTCTCGTCTGCGGGCAGGCAGAAGCCGATCACGTCGACCTCCGCGAAGGTCTCGCGCACCACGTCGTTGAGGCGCTCGCCAAGAAGGGTTCGGGGCCGGTGAAGACCCGGAGTGTCAACGATCACGAGCTGAGCGTCATCCCTGGTAATAATTCCTCGAATAGCCCTGCGCGTGGTCTGAGGGCGCGAGGACATAATCGCGACCTTCTCGCCAACGAGCGCGTTCATGAGGGTCGATTTGCCCACATTGGGCCGTCCTACAAAAGCAGCAAATCCAGAACGGTGCTCAGTCATCGTCGCCCGCCTTCCTACGGCCTGAGCCGCGAGTATTGCGCGGGCGAGCATGCGTCGCCTCGTCGTCATTCCCGACGCTAGGGTCGGGCTCCTTTTCCACCATGAGCCACGTGAGCCTACGCCTTCGGCCCTCGGCACGTTCCGCAAGCAACACGAGCCCGTGGGCATTCGCGGTCGATCCTGGGATCGGAACCTTCCCCAACGCCTTCGACAACAGGCCTGCAGCGGTGTCGACGTCGTCCTCTTCAATCTCGATATCGAACAGCTCGCCGAGATCGTCGATCGGCAGCCTGGCAGGCACGCGGTAGCGTCCCTCACCCAGGTACGAGACCTGCGGCTCGGCCCTGTCGTGCTCGTCCGTCAACTCGCCCACGATCTCTTCGAGAGCGTCCTCGATTGTCACCAGTCCCGCGACGCCGCCGAACTCATCGATCACGATCGCCATGTGGAAGGCCTCGCCCTGCATGCGCCGCAACAGGTCGTCGGCCGGCACTGACTCGGGGATGAATTCGGGTTCCCTCATGAGGTCGTCGACGGGATGCTCGATCGCGTCAGGCGTGTCCCACGTGGCTCGCACCACATCCTTGAGATAGATCACTCCGCGCACGTCATCGATACCGTCGCCAATCACGGGCACGCGCGAGAAGCCGGAACGCATAAACAGCAGCATCGCCTTACGCGCCGACGCGCCCGTGGCGATCGTGATCATATCGGTGCGCGGCACCATGACCTCGCGTGTGAGGGTGTCCCCCAGGTTGACGACGCCCCGCAATAGCTCGGCGTCCTCGTCCTCAAGGGCATCCTGCGCCTGCTCGACGAGGTCCTCGGCCTCGGAAAGCGCCCGAATCTGCAGCGCGGGAATCACGTTGCGGATGGGAGTCGTCAGAGCAATCAGTCCGTGGCCGATGGGTGCGAGAATCCGTACGGTGTTTTCGGGGTGGGTTCTTCCCCACTGGCGGGGAACCGCACGCACGAGCAACAACGAATACGCGGCCGCGAGAGCCATCGCGAGCAGGGCCACGATCCACGAGGGCCACGACAGCTCGGCGCCCCACGTCCATGCCAAGACGCTCCACGCCACGAGCGCGACGGCCTCGAACGAGGCGTAGACGATCGAGGCCGCATTCGCCGTCAGATCGGTATTGCGAGCCAGCTTCGCGGCGCTCGTGGCCTTGCCGTCGGGCCTCCGCGCCTCGGCCATGACGCGTTCGCGCGCGTATGGCAGCTGCTCAAAAGCGGCCACGATCGCGTGCATGACGGCCGCGCCAACAAGGCTCGCGATCCCGAAGGAGACGAGGACTGCGACGGCGTTGGCGCTCATGACCTTTGAGCGAGGAACGTCAGCAGCAGCCTGCGCTGCAACTCGAACATTTCCTTCTCCTCGTCCGGCTCGGCGTGATCGTAGCCAAGCAAGTGGAGGATGCCGTGCGTCGTGAGGAGCAGCATCTCCTCCTCGGCCGAGTGTCCCGCCGTCGTGGCCTGGCGCGCGGCGACGGACGGGCACACCACGATGTCACCAAGGAGCCCCGCGGGCGTCGGCTGGTCCGAGGTTCCAGGACGCAGTTCGTCCATAGGGAAGCTCAACACGTCGGTCGGGCCAGGCTCGTCCATCCACTTGACGTGGAGCTCCGTCATGGCCGCCTCATCGACAAACAGGATCGCAAGGTCGGCCTCGGCGGCTACGTGCATCTCGCCCAGAACGTACGTGGCGAGGGCCGCGAACTCCGCCTCGTCGAGCTCGGCATCGGTCTCGTTGTTGACATCGATCATCTGTCGCCTCCTTGGTGCGGCAGGCGCCGCTTTTGACCGTCGGTACGTTGTCTTTGGGGCGTCGCCGCATGCGTGGCATCGTTGCGTTCGTACGCGACGATGATGTCGCTCACGAGCCGGTGCCGCACCACGTCCTGAGCCGTGAGTTCGCAGAAGGCAATGTCGTCGACGCCTGTCAGGATGTCGCGCGCCGCGCGCAGCCCCGACTGTGTTCCCCCTGGTAGATCGACCTGGGTGACGTCACCTGTGACCACCATCGTCGAGCCGAATCCGAGCCGCGTCAGAAACATCTTCATCTGTTCGCGCGTGGTGTTCTGCGCCTCGTCGAGCACAATAAACGCATCATTCAGGGTGCGGCCACGCATGTAGGCGAGGGGCGCCACCTCGATAATCCCCGCCTCCATGAGCTTGGGGATCGACTCCGGATCCACCATGTCGTGAAGCGCGTCATAAAGCGGGCGCAGGTAGGGATCGATCTTCTCCGAAAGCGTTCCGGGCAGATAGCCCAACCGCTCGCCTGCCTCGACGGCCGGGCGCGTCAGGATGATCCGACTCACGCGCTTGGCCTGCATCGCGGCGACGGCCTGCGCCATCGCGAGATAGGTCTTACCCGTACCCGCGGGACCGATGCCGAACGTGATGGTGTGGTTCTCGATCGCGGCCACATATGCGGACTGGCCCTCGGTCTTGGGCCTGATGGTCCGGCCACGCGACGACAGGATCGAACGCGCCAGCATGGGCGCCGTCCGCTCGTCCGGCGGGGCGGGCGCGTCGCCCAGGATGCGCATCGACTCCCGTGCCACCTCGGGGGTCAGCGGGACACCCGCAACCACCATCGAGCGCAACTCATCGAGAGCGGCGACACACACCGCCACCGCGACCTCGGGGCCCGAAAGCGAAATCTGGTTGCCACGCACCAGCAGGTTCACGCCGGGGAACGTCTTCTCGACCTCTGCGAGCACGGAATCCCCCGCACCCAACAGTCCCAGCATGACCGCGGCATCGTCGATCTCAAGAACGCGCGATGTGGTCACGCATCCTCCCAGGCAAGAGCCTTGCCGCCCATGACATGGCCGTGAACGTGGAACACGCTCTGCCCCGCGGCCTCTCCGGTGTTGAAGACGAGCCTGAACTCCCCGCCACATTCGGCATCGGCGATCTGTTGGGCGACGGCCACCATCTCCGCAAGCGCCTCGGGAATCTGGGCGGCAGCCTCGGCCACGTTGGCCACATGAGCCTTGGGGACGACGAGCACGTGCACAGGCGCCTTGGGCGCGATGTCGCGAAACGCGATCACCGTGTCCGTCTCGGCAACGATGGCAGCGGGGATCTCCCCAGAGGCGATGCGGCAGAACAGGCAGTCGGTCATGCGTCTAGCGTATGGCCACGAGCCGACCGTGCGCGGCTTGTCACTGTCAGGCCCTGCCCATGAAGGCGTCCTTGAGGCGAGCGAAGACGCCGCCGCCGATGGGTGCGAGCCGCGCCTCGGCGAGGTCTTCGCCCCGCAATACCGCGAGCCGTCGCAACAGGTCGGCCTGTTCGTCCGTGAGGTCCGACGGCGTGTGGATGTCGAGGTGCACATGAAGATTGCCGCGGCCCGAACGCTGGAGCTTCCCCGCTCCCAGTCCCTTGAGCGTGACGGTCGAGCCAGCATGCGTGCCCGGCTTGACGTCAATCTCCTGGGGTCCGTCGAACGTCTCGACGGTCGCGACCGTGCCGAGCGCGGCCGAGGTCATCGGCAACTCAATCGTGCAGTGCAGATCGTCGCCTCTGCGCTCAAATGTCTTGTGGGCGTGTTCGCGGATCTCGAGGTACAAGTCACCGCGGGGGCCGCCGCCAGGCCCCGCATCGCCGGAGCTCGACATCCTGATGCGCGTCCCCGTCTCCACTCCCTGAGGAATGTCGACGTCGAGCGAGCGCCTCTCGCGGGTCCTGCCCTGACCAGAACAGTCGGTGCACGGGGACTCGATGATCGATCCGTAGCCACCACAACGGGGGCACGGCGCGGTGGTCATGACCTGACCAAGGAGCGAGCGCGCGACGCGCTGAACGGCGCCGACGCCGTTGCATTGCGGGCAGGTCGCGGGTTGCGTGCCCGGAGCACAGCACGAGCCTGAGCACGTGGTGCATGTCTCGGCGAGGTCAACCATGACCTCGCGGTGCACACCAAAGACCGCTTCCTCGAGCGTAATCTCGACCTCGATGAGCGTGTCACCGCCGCGCTGGGTCCTCGATGCGGGCCCCCTGCGTGCGGAGCCCCCCATCGAGGATCCGAAGAACGTCTCAAAGATGTCCTCGAAGCCGAAGCCCGCGCTCGCGCCGCCGTTCGACGATCGCGGATCGACACCGCGGTCGAACTGCGCCCGCTTGTCCGCGTTGCTCAGTACCTCGTAGGCGGCCGAAACCTCCTTAAAGCGCTCCTCGCCGTGCGGACCAGCCACATCGGGGTGCAGCTCGCGAGCGAGCTTGCGGTATGCCTTCTTGATCTCGGATTCGGACGCGTTTCGCGCCACGCCAAGTACGGCGTAGTAATCCTTCACGCTTCCACCACTTTCGAAAGATAACGGGCCACGGCCCTCACTGCTGCCATGGTTCCGGGATAGTCCATACGGGTCGGTCCGAGGGCTCCCAAAAGGGAAGGGGACTCGAAGCTGCCATAGCCAGCCGCCACGATAGACGTTCCAGCAAGGGCACCAAGACCGGTTTCCGAACCGATGCGGACCGCTATCGGGCCCTCGGCTGTCATTTCGTGCAACAACCGCAACAGCACCACTTGTTCCTCAAGCGCATCGAGAACGGACGCGACGGCGTCCGCACCCAGGTCGGAGCCCGCTCGGGTGAGGTTTCCCGTTCCCGCGAAAACGACGCGCTCGACGGTTCCACCGCGGGCCGCATTCGACACGACCGCCGCCAGTCCAGCGAGCCACGGCATCGACGGCTGGCGGCCCAGCCATTCGGCGAGCGCCTGCGCGAGCGGAGCGGGAGTCAGCCCGCTTGCGACAGCGTTGACCTCGCGGGCCACGTTCTCAAACTCGTCGTCCGACAGGTCGGCAGGGACCGCGACAGAGGCCTGCTCGACGCGGGCGTCGGCACTCACCACCACCGCGAGCGCCCTCTCTGGAGTCATGCGTACCAACTCGATCCGGCGCACCGCGCTCTCGCGCAGCGAGGGGTACTGCACCACGGCCACCTGGCGCGTGAGCTGGCTGAGTAGCCTGACCGAACGCTCGACCACGTCGTTGAGGTCGACAGCATCGGACAGGAAGGTGGAGATCGCACGCTTGTGGCTGTCCTGGAACGCCGCGGAAGCGAGCATGTCGACAAAATAGCGGTACCCCTTGTCGGTAGGGATGCGCCCGGCCGACGTATGCGGCTGCGCGATGAGACCGTCCTCTTCGAGCGCGGCCATATCGTTGCGGATCGTCGCCGGGGAGACCCCGAGATCGGAGTTCTGGGCGAGCGCCTTGGAGCCCACGGGCTCGCGGGTCGATACGTAACCCTCGACGATGGCGCGCAAGATCGCCTGTCGTCTGTCGTCGTACATCTCGCCTCCCGCTGGCACTCGCGGCTCGTGAGTGCTAATCCTAACCCTGACGGCAGACGTCCTCGATGGGCAGGCCGCTATCGTGGAACCCGGAGGACGCCGATGACCTATTCCGCCCGCGAGGGTTCCCTGACGATCTGGGCGAGCGTGGTGCACCTGAGCGCGCTCACGGGACCGCTTATTCCGCTTGCCGTCTACTTCGCGTCACGCGACGACGACAGGTTCACGTCTTCCGAGGCATCGAAGGCCTCACAATTCGCGTCGATCCTGCTGTCAGCCTTCATCGTGGCAACCGCAGTGAGGTTTTTCGTGCCTTTAGTCGGGTTTCTCGGTACATTGGCCCAGTGGGTAATCCCAATCGTCGCTGCCTATTTTTGTCTGGCAGGCTTCAGGCTCGTGCGACAGGGCGAACCCGCACACTATCCGTTCCAATTCAAAGTGGTGAAAACACATGACTGAGACCCCCCAGCCCCCCGCAGCCGCCCCGGCACCGCTGTCCGACAGTGACGCACGTCTTTACGTAACCATTGCGCACGCCGGTAACATCCTGTTCCCTGCCGTCGCACCTTTGGTGATGTGGCTTATTGGCAAGGACAAGAGCACGTTCGTCGATACCGAAGGCAAGGAAGCCCTGAACTTCGGCATCCTGCTCGTGATCGGCTACTTCGCATCAAGCATCCTCGTCGCCGCCTTCGGCCTCGGATTGCTCACCGGATTCGCCTTGTGGATCGTGTCGATCATCTTCGGCATCCAGGGCGCCATGAAGGCAAACAAGGGTGAGAGCTACCGCTACCCCTTCAACTGGCGTCTCGTCAAGTAATTCTCAGGGTTTCACCCTGATGTCCCTCGGGGCCCCCTATCGGTCATGCGGCCGATGCGGGGCCCCGAGTGCATTTGCGATACTTGTGCCATGAACGAGACACCGACTCCCCCCGCAGGCGCCCCTCAGCCCGGGCTTCCGTACGCCCCAGCCGCTCCGGCGCCGATGCTCGAGTCCGAGGCCCGCACCTGGGCCATGCTGGCGCACATCATCGCCGCAGCGGCCTCGGTGATGAGCGCGGGCACGATCGCCTTTGTCGCGCCGCTCGTCATTTGGCTGCTCTACAAGGACCGTTCAGCGCTCGTGGGGTTCCACGGCAAGCAGAACCTCAACCTGCAGCTCACCAGCCTGGTGCTGGGAGTCGGAGCCTTGGTAATCGGCATCGTGACCTTTGGGCTGGGGTTCCTGGTCACGGGACCGCTGTGGGTCCTCTACGCGCTCTACGCACTCATCATCTCGATCGTGGCTGGCGTCAAGGCGTACAACGGCGAGTACTACAACATCCCGATGGTGATCCGCTTCATCAAGTAGCCCTGCCCCGCTGCCAAGGTCGGACGGTTAGGTCAGCGCGCGCACGGCGGCGTCGGCAAGCAGCCTGCCCTTGCGCGTGAGCACCAGTTGCCCCTTCACGGCCGACGTGCCGTCCAGCATCTCGGAAGCGATGAGCCCCGCGATGGCCTCGGCCTTGCCGCGACCCACCGCGGACGCGGGGATTCCCTCAGCCAGGCGCAGGCGCAGCATGACGGACTCAAGCGCAAGGTCATCGGCGGTGAGTGGCTCGTGCTCCTGAGCGGGATCCGCGCCGTCGGCGAGCCTGCGCGAATACGCGAGCGGATGCTTGACGTTCCACCAGCGCTCCGCGGGCAGGTCCTCGCCCTTCACATCTAGGCGCGGGGCGAGGTACGAATGCGCCCCTGGCCCGATCCCCCACCAGTCCTGGCTTCGCCAATACGCCACGTTGTGACGGCACGCGTCGCCCGGTGTGCGAGCCCAGTTGCTCACCTCGTACCAGCCGTAACCCGCGGCGGCGAGCGTGTCGTCGGCCGCCTCGTACATGTCGGCCTGCGTGTCGGGATCTGTGGGAGCAATCTCGCCCCGCTTGAGCTGGCCGCCCATGCGCGTGGCGGGCTCGATCACGAGCGCGTAGGCGCTCACGTGGTCTGGGCTGAGCGCGATCGCCGCATCCAGGCTGGCCTGCCAGTCCGAGAGCGACTCCCCCGGAGTTCCGTAGATGAGGTCAAGGCTGACCGCGAGGCCCGCCGCGCGAGCCCACGTCACGGCGCGCTCAACGTTTGCGGGGTTGTGGGTGCGCTCCAGCGTGGCGAGCACGTGCGGCACGGCCGACTGCATCCCAAAAGAGACCCTCGTGAAGCCCTCCGCCGCGAGCAGTGCGAGAGACTCGGCAGTCACGGAATCCGGATTGGCCTCCGTGGTGATCTCGGCACCGTCAGCGAGCCCCCAGGTGTCCCTCACGCCCTTGAGCAGACGAGCCAGTGCCGTCGCGTCGAGCATCGTGGGGGTGCCGCCACCAAAGAACACCGTGGACGCTGCACGCGGGTCGGCGCCCATGACGCCTCGGGCAAAGGCCATCTCGGCGAGAGCCGCCTCGACATACCCCTCGCGCGTAGCGCCTTCAACCTCGCCTGGCGCGTACGTGTTGAAGTCGCAATACCCGCACCGCACAGCGCAGAAAGGGACGTGGATGTACACGCCGAAGTCGCGGGCAGGGGGTTCGATGGGAGTCACCGCCCAAGACTAGGCGAGCGGACGACCCCGCAAGCGAACCCATGCGAACAGCGCCCCGGCAATGACGACCAGCGCACTTGAGGCGACGAGCCACCAGGCGAGCCCCCCATGTGACCCAGACGAGTCGCCGTCGTCTGGCTCGGCTACAGGCGGTGTCTGCGACGGCTCGGGCGCGGCGCTTGGGGCGGCAGACGCAGAGGGCTCCGGTTCAGCGGCCGGCGAGGGCCTCGGCGTCGCGCTGGGCTCGGGAGTCTGCGGCGACGACGGCGCCACAGCGGTGACTCGATGCAGATACGGCGCGCGAGCCGGCGCGGCAACCGGCGCAGGTGCAGGCGCGGCAGTGGGCGTAGGAGTCGGCGTGACAACTGGAGGCTGGTACCCGTAGACGGCATAGAGCGTCACGTTGCCGCTCACCACGGTCTCAGAGCCGACCCAGACGCCGGATCCATCCGCCACGGTATTCCAGCCGGAGAACGGCTCGCCCCCGTGGGGCGCGAGCACGAGCAGATCGCGATACCCGAGGCTAAAGGTGGCCGCAAGCAACCTCACTGGTGCGGGGGCGGCAACATCGGCTGGCGTCACGAACGTCACGAACGAGTCGTGAGCCGAGCCTGAGAGGGTCACGCCCACGAGCGCGGCCTCGAGAGCGACGACTCCGTTGTTCACGATCGTGCCGGCACCCGAGATGGTGGCGCCAGCAGTCGGGTCGGCCGTCGTGCCGAGGACTCGACCGGTGGACCCGATCCGCATCTCCGGCGAGGCCGCACCGTCGACAATCTCGAGGTTTCCCTCGGGGAGCCACAGGTCCCCCTCAACCACGAAGGTGTCGGCCCAACCTGCAGGAACGGAACCGCGGCCAATCGCGCCAAGCCCGCCCGACGTCGTCAACGAGGCACCTTGCCCCACGAACCACGTCCCCGGACCGCCGCTACGCCCACCGACACCGATTCCGGTGGGCCCGCCGATCGCGGTCACGGTGCCGCCCTCGATGCGCACGACGCCGCCATCCCCGCCGCCGGCGCCGCTGCCGATGCCAACACCGCTGTCGCCCGCCGTCGCGGTGACGATACCGCCCGTCACCGTGAGCGTCGGGCCGAAGCTGATATCCCCGCCGCCGATGCCTGCGCCCCTCCACCCACCGGTCGCATTGACAACGCCTCCATGGATCTCGATCGTTCCCGACGGCACGGCGCCGCCCGAATACCCGACGCCGATTCCGGAAGCCTCTGAGTGGCCGAATGCATTGATGGTGCCGCTCAGGACCACGAGCCTGGCGTAGCGGGTTTGGATTCCGGGCCTCAGGCCGGCCGCCGCGCGGGCGTCGGCCGTGAGCACGCCCTCCGCAGTGGGCGTTGTGTCCTGGACCGTGAGTGTCTTGCCATCGCCCACCGCGATGTATTGGACGTCGAGCGCGTGGCCGTTGAGGTCGATGGCGAGGTCGCACGCCGTCAGGTAACCCGTGGAGGGGTCGGGGACGTCCGCGTCAAGCGTGACGGTGTCACCGTCGGTGCACGCGCCCATCGCGGTGGAGAAGCTCGCGGCGTCGATGACCGAGGAGTCGGCCGCGTAGGCCGACGGACCGACTGCGACGAACGAGCCTACGACGAGCGCAAGGACCGCTCCGAACACTGAGGTGGCGCGGATGTCGCGGGCCGCGAAAGTCATGTATCTCCATCGGCTGAGGGGAAGAACCCCACACAGTCGATGCGGGACGATAGTCCCAACTTACCTGACCGGCAGAACCAATACCAGGACTTACTTCTTCTTGCCCTTGTCCGAGCCGTCGTCCGCCGTGCTGAGCGCCGCGATAAACGCCTCCGGCGGCACCTCAACCGAGCCGATGTTCTTCATGCGCTTCTTACCGGCCTTCTGCTTCTCGAGCAGCTTGCGCTTACGCGAGATGTCGCCGCCGTAGCACTTGGCGAGAACGTCTTTACGCAAGGCCCTGATGGTCTCGCGGGCGATGATGCGCGAGCCGATCGCGGCCTGGATCGGCACGTCGAACTGCTGACGGTCGATGAGGTCCTTGAGCTTGCCCACCATCGACAGCCCGTACTTATAGGCCGCGTCCTTGTGGACCACCGCGCTAAACGCGTCGACGGGCTCGCTCTGCAGCAGGATGTCTACCTTGACCAGGTCCGCCGCCTGATCGCCATCGGGCTCGTAGTCGAGCGAGCCATAGCCGCGCGTGCGGGACTTGAGCTGGTCGAAGAAGTCGAACACCACCTCGGCAAGCGGCAGCGTGTAGTGCATCTCCACGCGCGTCTCGCTCAGGTAGTTCATGGTGCCCATGGTGCCGCGTCGCTCCTGGCACAGCTCCATCACGGTGCCAATGAACTCGCTCGGTACCAGGATGGTTGCCTTGACAACGGGCTCGCGCACCTCGTTGATCTTCCCATCGGGGAACTCCGACGGGTTGGTCACGGTGATGGTGCGGCCGTCCTCCATATCCACCTCGTAGACCACGTTGGGCGCGGTCGAGATGAGCTCGAGGTTGAATTCGCGCTCGAGCCTGTCGCGCACGATCTCGAGGTGGAGCAGGCCCAGGTACCCACACCGGAACCCGAAGCCGAGCGCGACCGAGCTCTCGGGCTCGTAGACCAGCGAGGCATCGTTCAGTTGGAGCTTGTCGAGAGCGTCGCGCAGCAGCGGAAAGTCCGAGCCGTCGAGCGGGAAGAGCCCCGAGTAGACCATCGGGAGCGGCTCGCGGTATCCGGGAAGCGACTGGGTGGCCCTGCGGGACGCGAGCGTCACGGTGTCGCCCACCTTGGACTGACGCACGTCCTTCACGCCTGTGATGAGGTATCCCACCTCGCCCACGCCCAGACCCTTGGTGGGGACCGGCTCGGGACTGATGACGCCGATCTCGAGCAGGTCGTGGGTAGCGAGCGTCGACATCATGGCGATTTTCTCGCGCGGCTTGAGCGCGCCATCGATCACGCGCACGTACGTCACGACGCCGCGGTAGCTGTCGTACACGGAGTCGAAAATCATGGCGCGAGTGGGTGCATCCGCGTCGCCGACCGGTGCGGGGATGTCGCGCACGACCCTGTCGAGGAGTTCGCTGACGCCCGCACCCGTCTTGCCGCTCGTGCGAAGCACGTCATCAGCGTCGCAACCAATGAGCTGCGACAGCTCGGCCGCGTAGCGGTCCGGGTCCGCGGAGGGAAGGTCAATCTTGTTAAGCACGGGAATGATGGTGAGGTCGTTCTCCATCGCGAGGTACAGGTTCGCGAGCGTCTGCGCCTCGATGCCCTGCGCGGCGTCGACCAGCAGCACGGCACCCTCACACGCCGCAAGCGACCTGGAGACCTCGTACGTGAAGTCGACGTGACCGGGGGTGTCGATCATGTTGAGGGCGAAGTCCTTGCCCTCGACCTGCCACGGCATGCGCACCGCCTGCGACTTGATCGTGATCCCGCGTTCCCGCTCGATATCCATGCGGTCGAGGTACTGAGCCCTCGCTGCGCGCGCGTCAACGACGCCGGTGATGCCAAGCATCCGGTCGGCCAACGTTGATTTGCCGTGGTCAATGTGAGCGATGATGCAGAAGTTGCGAATCAACGCCGGCGCAGTGGCTGACGGCTGGATGGAGGATGTTGCCACGAGTTTTGGGACTTCCTTCTGACGAACTGAGGGGCCTCTATCGTCCCACGAAGGGGGTTCAGGTATTTCGCATTGTGCCGATAGTGAGAATGTTCCCGGCTCGTGACGGGTGTGAGTGGACGGAGACAGTGCAGTGGCAACGCGCGGCGACCTGTTTTCCCTCACCTTCCGGGACTCTCCGATCGGAATGGCGGTCCTCGACTCTTCCGGACGATACGTCGAGGTCAACGATGCCTTCGGTCGGATCCTCGGCAGGTCCGCAGATCACTTCTCAGGTCGCCACTTTGGCGAGTACACCCACGCCGACGATCTCCCCAGGGATATCGAACTCATGGAGCAGCTTTCACGGGGCGAGTTGCCGTTTTACCAGGTGCATAAGAGGCTCCTGCATCGTGAGGGCGACACCATTTGGGCGCGCGTCACCGTCTCCAACATGGAGGGCGACGGAGAAACCCATGGGCATCACTACGTCGCCCAATTCGAGGACGTCACCGAGATTCGCAGGGCCAGAGACCTGCTTGAGCGACGCGCGCTGTACGACCATCTCAGCGGGCTCGCCAATCGCACACTGTTGATGGACCGTCTTGAGCGGGCGCTCGAGGCACACGGACCTCGTGCCGCCACCGTGGCGTGCATCTTTCTCGATATCGACCACTTCAAGTCGGTCAACGACTCTCACGGCCATGACACTGGCGACAAGGTACTGGTCGAGCTCGCGCGGAGGGTTCAGCGTGCGGTCCGCACTGCGGACACCGTGGCACGACTCGGAGGCGACGAATTCGTCGTGATCCTCGAGGACGTCATGAGCGAAGAGGCCGCCGCAACCGTCATGCGCAACATCACCGAGACCGCGCGGGAGCCCCTCCACATCGGAGGAAGTGAGATTTCGCCGACCGTCTCCGCCGGGCTCGCAATGGCCTCACCGGGGCTGACGGCCGAGACACTCATTCGCAATGCGGACATGGCGATGTACGCCGCCAAGCAGGCAGGTAGGGACAGGGTCGAGGTCTACAAGGCCTCGATGCGTGAGACCACGATGTCGAAGTTGTCGATCGAGGCCGAACTCCGTACCGCGATCCGCGACAACGAGCTCGTCGTGTACTACCAACCCGTGGTCGACCTCCAGACGCGCGAGATCGTCGCGTTTGAGGCGTTGGTGCGATGGCAACACCCGCAGAGGGGCCTGCTCCTCCCCGACGAGTTCATCCCGATCTCCGAGGACTCGAACCTGGTGATCCCGCTCGGTGCCGTCGTGATGCACGAGGCGTGCACGTTCCTTGCCGAACGCCCTCATTTCAAGGGCCGCGTCCTCGTCAATGTGTCGACCAAGCAAATCGGCGCTGCAGACCTCACTTGCGTGGTCAAGCATGCCCTTGAAACCACAGGCGCTCAGGCGAGTCAGCTCGGAATCGAGATCACGGAATCCGGCATGCTCATGACCAGCAGCGCTGTCCGCGCCGACCTGAAGACGCTCGTCGACATGGGCGTCGAGCTCACCCTCGACGACTTTGGCACCGGCTACTCGTCGCTGCAATCGGTCCTGCAGAATCCCGTGGCGGGTCTCAAGCTGGCACGTGAATTCACTCTTCGACTGGGAGACAGGGGCACCGGCGACCGCATCTCGACCGCGGTGGCCGCGCTCACGAGGTCGCTCGACATGTTCGGAATCATCGAGGGAATCGAGACTGAGGCTCAGTACGCGATCGCCCAGCGCCACGGCTGGCCTCTCGCCCAGGGCTTCCTCTTTGGTCACGCGTTGCCGCCCTCTGAGATCGCCCTAGGACTCCCCGAAGCACCACCGGAGCCCGCGCAGGCGGACGTGGCCGTCAATGTGGATCCTGACGCGGCCGTCGAGCCGTGGTGGGCCAAGTTGCCCGCGACCCGCTAGACCCCGCCTCCCTCCCATGAGCGGAACCTCGCCTCACCACACGCGTCGCCGTTTACACCCACCTTGTACGCTCGGTCGGCATGGAACAGATCGCCACCATTGCACTCGTCCTCGCCATCGCGGCACTCTCGGTCGTGGGCAAGAAGCGCTCGGGTCGAGGAAGCACCCGGCCGAGTCGCCGCCCGTCCTCGAACAGGCCGGGCCGATCCACGGCCCCCACCAAGCGTCGTACCTACCCTGGCGACTTCACGGGCACCGTGCGAGCCGAATACTCGGCTTCGCTCAACGGCGACGCCGACCCCGGCGAGATCGTGTGGACCTGGGTCCCGTATGAAGACGACCCCAAACAAGGCAAGGACCGCCCCGTTCTAGTGGTTGGCAGGGACGGAAAATGGCTACTGTCTCTCATGTTGTCGTCAAAGGATCACGACCATGACGCCGCCGACGAAGCCAGATGGGGCCGGCGGTGGCTGGACATCGGGGCCGGACCATGGGATCGTCAGAGGCGTCCCAGCGAGGTGCGCCTCGATCGTGTGATCAGGGTTCACCCCGACGATGTGCGGCGAGAAGGCGCGATCATGGACCGCCCCGTCTTCGACGAGATCACGCGCTCGCTCTAGACGGGCCACCCTGGTATGCTGTCAAACCGTGTGCGCGCATCCGCGACGCACGACCCTCGTCGTTAAACTCAAGGATTCTCGTGGCAAACATCAAGTCGAAGATCAAGCGCATCGGTACGAACGAAAAGTCGCGCCTGCGCAACGTCGCGGTCAAGTCCGCGCTCAAGACCCAGATCCGCAAGGTTCGTGAGGCCATCGCCACCGGCGACAAGGCCACCGCTGAACTCGCGTACAAGTCTGCGTCGGTCAAGCTGGACAAGGCCGCCTCAAAGGGCGTCATCCACGCTAACCAGGCCGCGAACCGCAAGTCGTCGCTTGCCAAGCAGGTCGACGCACTGTAGTTCCGCAGGGCTTTTAGTCCCGCAGTCTTTCGCTTGAGGCCCCGCTGAGCGGGGCCTTTTGCGTTTTCCGGGGCAGGGTGCGGGGTTCCTATTGCGGGGCCAGATTCCCGTGAAAGGGCAAGGCCGGCCTAGGGCACGGGTTGACCAGGCGGGTGAGAGGACTCGCGTCGGACCTACGCGTCTGCCGCCACGACTACTCGCCTCACGCCAGAACTACGCGTCTGCCGCCAGGTCCGCGACAATCCTGACGACGCGTTCGACCGAGAACGCGGGAGCCCTGTCGCCGCCCTTGATCCCGTGATCCGCGGCGGCTACCGCCTCGATGGCAGCGGCCAGACGATCCGCATTCCACTTGCGTAGCTCCCTGCGCGCCCTATCGACCTGCCATGGCGCGATCCCGAGGTCCCGCGTGGGATCGAGGCCTCTGCCCCGAGAAGCCCCCACCTTTGCCAAGGTCCGGAGTTTTGAGGCGAGCGCGGACACGAGCGGAACCGGATCGACGCCGGTCTCGAGCGCATGGCGGACCAGCGCCAGGGCTGTCGCCCTGTCCCCCGCGACCGCAGCATCGGCGACGGCGAAACCCGTCGCGTTCACGCGGGTGCCGTGATACTTGGTGACCACGGCATCGCTGATGGTGCCGTCGGCATCGTTCATAAGCTGAGCACACGCCGCGGCCAACTGGGAGACGTCGCCGCCGACCGAGTCCACGAGCGCACGGCACGCCGCTGCGGAGGCCTTGCGCTCGGACCGCGAAAACTCCGACGCGACAAAGTCGACTAGATCCGCGTCGCGGGTAATCGATGCGCACGCGTATTCGGGCACCGACGCCTTACGCATCGCGTCGAGCAGGCGCTTGCCGCGGTTGCCTCCCCCGTGCCGGATCACGACGATAGCGTCCGCGTCGGGTGACTCCACATAGGCGAGAGCGTCCACGAGGAAGTCCTCCGACATGGACTCGGCGCCCTCAATCACCACCAGCGCCGTGCCACCAAAGAGCGACGGGCTGACGGCCTCGGCCAGCTGGCCCGATCGATAGGTACCTGCCTCGATCCGATGCACGTCCGTTTCGGGATCATGCTTGCGCACGGCGGCCACGATGCGATTCACCGCGCGCGCTCCGAGCAGCGGCTCAGGCCCCGAAACCCATACAAGGGGTGCGGGTGCGGCGCGATACCACGGCGGAACATCGCTGCGTGCGGAGGTACGGGGGGCTGCCACGGGTCCTAGCCTGCCACGCTCGCCGGACAACCGGAGGCCACCGAGGCGTCGTCACCCAAGGCAATATCGCCACATCGTTCGGTGGTGAGCACCACGAGCGCCCTCGCCGCGTAGAGCTGGACGGTTTCGGGGGCGGGATGGCCGTACGAGTTGCCCTCGCCGACGCTGATGGCCGCGACGCGCGCCGTGACGAGATCCGCCAGTGGGGTCGACTGGGAAGCCGAGCCGTGATGCGCAATCTTGACCAGGTCGATCACAAGCGGCCCGCCGAGCGCGTTCGCTACCTGCCGCTGGCCCGAATCCTCGAGGTCTCCCAGGGCGAGAGCCGTCACTGGGCCCGCTCGGATCAGCAACGTGACACTCGCGTCGTTAATCTCGCTCGACGACGACGCGCTTGCCACCGAATCTGGCGGATACAGCACCGCGAGCGACACATCGCTTAATGCCCACGTGCGCCCTGGCGCCGGGACCTCAAGGGGAATACCCAGGGAAGCCGCGTCGGCCGCCGCATCGTTGTGGCCGGTCGTCATGGCCGCGGGAGATACCCACGCCTGCTCGATATAGGCCACGTCCGCGAGGTCGATCACGGCGCCGTCATGGTCCGCATGAGGATGCGTGAGCACCAGCAGTGACACCTCGGTCACGGCATACCTCGTGAGGCACGCAGCACCGGCTCCTCCAGGGGGTCCCGTGTCAATCACGACGGCCGAGTGCTCATCCACCCGCACGAGCATCATGTCGCCCTGCCCCACGTCGCACACGACGATGCGCCAGTCGTCCATCGCGGGACGCACAGTTACCGTCCACGCGGGACTGACCCCCGCAAGCACCACGGCCACGATCGCCGCCCCAACGCGCATTGCGGGCCTCAGTCTGCGCGTCACGGTGGCGAGAGCGAGACACATCACGACCGCCGCGGCTAGCGTCACGCCGAGCGCGCCGCCCGGCCACTCGACCCACGCCCACGGCGCCGCGGCGAAGGACCTTGCCGACCACACCACCGGCCACGCGCACACACCTGCGATGTGCATCAGCACGGCGCCGCCTGGCGGCCACACGAGCGAGACCAACGTCGCGATGAGGCCTATGACCGTCACCGGAAAAGCCGCCATCGCAGACACGAGATTGGCCGCGACGGCGTACGGCCCCATTCCCGGCCGCAACGCCACCAGAAGCGGCCAGCACGCGAGCCAGGCGGCCAGAGGAACGGAGGCCGCGCGCGCGAGCGGCATCATCATGAACCGTCCCAACATAACCGCCAGGCGCGGAGACCACACCACGATCGCGAGCACCGCCACGACCGACAGCTGCAACCCGATAGCCCCCGCGAGACCGGGCTCCACGAGCAGGAGTACGACGACGCCCGCCGAGAGCGCGGGAATGGCCCTCGCGGGCCTGCCCCACCACCATCCGAGCACCACCGCGAGCGCCATCGTGAGGGCCCGAAGCACCGAGGGCTCGGGGAGGACGAGGGCCGCGAGCGCCGACATGGCCATCGCCAGGATCCCACCACGAAGCAGTCGCGACCGCACCGCACGGCGGAGCGCCCAACTTATGACGAGGGTCACGATAGCGAAGTGAGAGCCAGACACCGCAGTGAGGTGCGTGAGGCCTGTGGTGCGCATCGCGGAGTCGAGAGCCTCCGGCACCTGTGCCGTATCGCCGATCGTCATACCGAGGGTCAGCCCCCGTACGTCATCGGGAAGACCGCTTGCCGCCTCGCGCGCGGAGTCCCTCACTGTCGCCACCGCGACGAGGATTGGGCGGGGCCCCTCGAGGACCGTCACCTTCGCGTCCCACAGCGTGACGGCTCGCCTCGTATCGTTCGAAAGCGAGGGATCGCCTTCCACCCAGACCTTGTCGCCGAGGCGCGGAACCGCGCCCTCCTCCCCCACCACGTCGACACTCATCCGCACCGCACGGGCCCGAGCGCAGGGCAGTTCACAGGCCCACGAGGCCTCGACCGATACGCTCCAGCGGGTCTCGCCGCTCCACGCGTCCCTTCCCGCCTCACGCGGATCAGAGATCACGGTGCCCTCGATCGCCACGCTCTCGCCGTCGGGGGCGCGGGCCCACACGGGCAGGTCCCTATGCCACCGCGCCGCGGCCGTGCCCGTGACGGCCGCCGTGAGCGCGCACATGAGCGCTATCGCTACCGTGGCATCGGCTGCTCGCCGGTACCGCACGCCGCGAGCGACGCGTGATCGACGTTTCCAGATCCAGGCGACGAGAACGGAAACGAGAAACGCTCCACACCAGGCCAGGGCTACCGCGTCCCAAGCCCTTGTCGCCCCCGCCACGGCACATGAGGCGAGGCTCGCGAGCGCCGCGGGAAGGAGCCGAGCGTCGTGCTCGCTCACACCGTCGCAACCGCACTGATCTGCTCAAGGATCGCTGGGCCCACCCCACTCACGTCGTCGAGCTCTTCGATTGATGAGAACTGGCCATGGGCGTCCCGATACGTCACGATGCGTGCGGCCAGCACTGGCCCTACGCCCGGAAGCGCCTCGAGCGCCGTGGCATCGGCCGTGTTGACGTTGATGAGCCCTGTGGCCGCACCCGCCTCACCCGCAGCGGCCACCTCGCCCACCAGCGGCACCTTGACCTGTTCGCCGTCGACCACCAGGCGCGCGAGATTGAGCCCATCGAGGTCCGCACCGTCGACTGCCCCGCCAGCAGCCTCGACAGCGTCGCCGACGCGCAGGCCAGCCTCGACCGTATAGACGCCCGGCGATCGGACCGCTCCCGCGACATGCACCACCACCGTGTCCGCGGTCGCAGCCTCGGTCGTCTCCCGCGTCGACTCCTGCACCGACGCCGGTGCTGATGCCGACGCGAGTGAGAGCGGGGCCCTCGAGTCGCTTCGAGGCGCAAACGCGATCATGCCTCCCACAAGGGCCACTAAAAGCGTCACCGTGACGACCACACGGGGTGTCGCCCACAGGCGCCACTTGGGCGGAGAGTCGGCCGCATCCTCCTCGCCCATAGCCCCGTGCGCCGCCTCATACGCCGTCGAGGCCGCTCTCTGGAGCGCGTCCTCGACGCGCGCCCTCACATCGTCACGATCGGCCATGCAGGGAGGCTAGGCGCCCCCTCAGGCGCCGCAGACTGCGAGGCCGGTCTACCACTGAGGGTCCTGGCGTTCACGTCCTGGGGACGACGCAGGAGGCGGGTCGCCTCTAGGCCAGCGCGGCCGCAACGTCAGCGTGCACGTCAACGACCGCGACCGCGAGACTTCCGGGCCCGCCATGCGCGGCGAGCACGGCCGAGAGTCCCGCGCTCAGCACCGGCCAGTCGCCGTGCTCGCGGATCAACGTGCGAGCCTCGTCGGCCACCCCGTCATCGCCTGAGAGGGTCATGAGCCCCACGACTGGATGCCGAAGCGTTGCCGCATGGGCCGCGATGCGGTCGACTACTGCGGCACGCGCCTTCGTCGAGGTGCGCACGCGCTCGACCTGGTCCACCCGACCGCCGATCACCCCGAGGACGGGCTTGACTCCAAGCGCATTGCCCAGTGCGGCGCTCGCGTCACTCACCCTGCCGCCACGACGGAGGTATTCGAGGGTGTCCACGGTGAAGAGGCACAACGAACCATCCGCCGCACGCCGCGCCTCGGCAACCACCTCGTCGGCGGAACCGCCGGCACGCGCGACGGCCGCCGCGGAGAGCGCCGCGAGCCCCGCAGAAAGCGACACCGTGCCGGTGTCGACCACGGTGACAGGCAGGGGCGCCGAGGAGGCAATCACCTCCATCGCTTGGGCGGTTCCAGAGATTCCCCCTGACAGCGACAAAAAGACGAGGTGCGTGGCACCGGCTGACGCCGCAGATTCGGTCACGCCCAAGAGCGCCGCAGGCCCCGGCTGAGACGTGGTGACATGGCGTTCTGCGAGCAGCGCCTCGACCACCTCGCTGGGCGTGATCGCACTGCCCTCGTCGTACGCCACCTCGTCGACGATGACCTGCAACGGCGCGACGAGTACGCCCCACGCGGAGGCAAGCTCCGCAGGGAGGCACGCCGACGAATCAGTCGCCACCACCACCGGGGTGACCATCGCCGCTACTTTGCCACGACGATGTTGACGAGCCCTGGCGGGCGCACGATCACGGTGCGCACTGCGGCACCGTCCATCGCGCGCTGCACGTTGGGCGACGCAAGCGCGAGCTCACGCAGTTCGTCCTCGGTCGCGTCAGGCGAGACCTCGAGGCGATCGCGTACCTTGCCCATGACCTGAACCACGCAGGTCACCGTTTCCTGGACCAGCAACTCCGGGTCGATCTCCGGCAAAGGCGACAGCGCCACGAGGTCTGTGTGGCCGAGCATCGACCACATGTCCTCCGCGCAATACGGGGCGTACAGGCTCAGCAACCGCGTGACGACCTCGGCGGCCTCACGGACCGCGGGATCCGCGGGACCGGCGCCGGAGTCGATCGCCTTGCGCGTCGCGTTGACGAGCTCCATCATGCGGGCGACGGCCACGTTGAAGCGGAAGGACTCGATCAGCCCGCCCACGTCGGCCAGGATGCGGTGCGTCACGACGCGCAGTTCACGGTCCCCCGTCGCGGGATCGGCGCCAGCCTCGCTCGTGACGTCGCGCGCAAGCCTCCACGCGCGAGCCAGGAACTTGGCGCTACCCGCGGGCGAAACGTCTGCCCAGTCAATGTCATCCTCGGGCGGACCCGCGAAGGACATCGTGAGGCGGATGGCATCCACACCGAACTCGTCGAGCTGCTCCGCGAGACTCACGATGTTGCCGCGGCTCTTGGACATCGCCGAACCGTCCATCTGGACCATGCCCTGGTTAAGCAGCGCGGTGAAGGGCTCACCGAAGTCGATGAGGCCCATGTCACGCAGGGCCTTGGTGACAAAGCGCGCGTACAGCAGATGCAGGATCGCATGAGTCACGCCGCCGACGTACTGGTCGATCGGGGCCCACTTCTTGGCCTCGTCGAGGTCGAAGGGCCCGTCAGTCTTGCCAGGCGACAGGAAGCGCAGGTAGTACCAGGACGAGTCGACGAAGGTGTCCATCGTGTCGGTGTCGCGCAGCGCGGCGCCGCCACACGTGGGGCACGTGGTGTTGACCCAGTCGGTTGCCGCAGCCAGGGGCGACTGTCCCTTGGGCTTGAGGTCAAGACCCTCGGTGGGCGGCAACTTCACCGGGAGCTGGTCGTCGGGGACGGGCACCTCGCCACACGTGTCGCAGTGAATGATCGGGATGGGCGTGCCCCAGTAGCGCTGACGCGAGATAAGCCAGTCGCGCAGGCGGTAGTTGGTGGCAAGCGCGCCGGTACCCTCGGAGGCCAGCTTCGCGATGATTGCGTCCATCGCCGCCGACTTCGCAAGGCCGTCGAGAGCGCCCGAGTTGATGAGCACCCCGTCGCCTGTGGTCGCGATGCCCGACTCCGCGGGATCGGGAAGCGCATTGTGGTCGGCGTCGCGGCAATCGAGCACCGTACGCACGGGCAGGTCCATCGCGCGGGCGAAGTCGAGGTCGCGCTGATCATGCGCGGGCACGGCCATGATCGCGCCGTGACCGTAGTCGGCCAGCACATAGTCAGAGGCCCAGATCTGCAGCCTCTCTCCGTTCACGGGATTGACGGCGTAGCGGCCGAGGAACACGCCCGTCTTGGGCCTGTCCGTGCTGAGGCGCTCGATCTCGGTGTCGCCCTTGATCTTCTCGGCGTAGGCGGCGAACTCGGCCTGAATCGCCTCGTCTGCGTCTGCGACGAGCTCGGCGGCCAGGTCGGAGTCGACCGCGACCACCATGAACGTCGCGCCAAAGAGAGTGTCGGGGCGGGTCGTGTAAATCGGGATGGGCTGCTCGCGGCCCTCGATCACAAACGTGACGTCGGCGCCTCGTGAGCGGCCAATCCAGTTCTTCTGCATCGCGATGACCTTGGAGGGCCACGTCTCGCGCAGCGTCTCGAGGCCGTCGAGCAGCTCGTCGGCGTAGTCGGTGACCTTGAAGTACCACTGCGTGAGCTTCTTCTTGGTGACGGGAGTGTCGCAGCGCTCGCACAGGCCGCCCACCACCTGCTCATTGGCCAAAACTGTCTGGTCAAAGGGGCACCAGTTGACGAGGCTTGGCTTGCGGTATGCGAGCCCGCGGCCGTACAGGCGCGTGAAGATCCACTGGTTCCAGTGGTAGTACTCGGGACGGTGCGTCATGAGCACGCGGTCCCAGTCGAAGGAGCACGCATAGCGCTCCATCGACGAACGCTGCTGCGCGATATTCGCCTCGGTCCAGGCCGCAGGGTCCACGCCACGCTTAATCGCGGCGTTCTCGGCGGGGAGACCAAACGAGTCCCAGCCGATCGGGTGCAGCACGTTGAATCCGCGCATCGTCCAGTAGCGCGAGATCACGTCGCCGAGCGCGTACGCCTCCGCGTGACCCATGTGGAGGTCGCCCGACGGGTACGGGAACATGTCCAACACGTACTTGGTGGGACGGGTGTCGCCCTCGTCGCCGGCGCGGAACGGCTGCTTCTCATTCCACACGGGTAGCCACCGCGACTCGATATCGCGAAAGTCGTAGCGGGCATCTTCGAAAACTTCTTCAGGCGTGGTCACCCGAGGATTCTACCGAGGTGCGGCAGGGACCATCACGCGAGCAGCGTGACCATCACGTCCACTTGCAGGTTGCTCGCCGAACCGCCGAACACGCCAGACAGCGGCTTGACGTCCTTGTACTCCCGCGCGCGCGCCACAATCACGTGGTGATCGCCCGCCTCGCGGTCGTTGGTGGGGTCAAAACCGAACCAGTCCCCTGTCCACCATTCGACCCACGCATGCGACTCTCCGCGCACCGTTTCCCCGATTGCCGCGTCGGCCTTCGGGTGCAGGTAGCCGGACACGTACCGCGCTGGAATCCCTACGTGGCGCAGCGCCCCAATCGCGAGGTGGGCAAAGTCCTGACACACGCCCGACTTCGCTTCCCAGGCATCCCGCGCGGGGGTGTGAACCGACGTCGAGCCCGAAACGTAGTTCATCTGCTTGTACAGGTAGTCGCAGATAGCTCGCGCCGCCTCGTCCGGGTTGCCCTCGATGCGGGCCTGACGGGCGAACGCCGCGAGGTCCTCGGTGGGCTCGGTCGCGTCGGACACCGCAAGGTACTCGGACAACAGGTCCTGGAAGATCGGACCCTCGAGTCCCTCCCAGCCCACACGCTCCCCCTTGTGAGCCGTGGGCAGGACCTCGACCTGGGAGGTGGCCACCACGGTGAGCGCGGTGTGGGGCTCAGTCACCTCGAACACCACGACATCGGTCTCCCAATAGTCCCTGTACTGCGACTGCCACGAAGCCGGCTGAATCTCGACCTTGGACTCAAGCACGCGCTGCCGTGGCAACCAGGCCGGCGTGAGGCGTGCCTCGTTATACGAGTTCGAGATGGGCTTGTCGTACGTAAATGTGGTCGTGTGAACGATCTTGAGCACGCTCATACTGCCTCCTGGCTCCAGATCACGGACGACGCGGGCAGGAAGAACCGTTCGCGGATCAGGTCCGATGCCGTCGCGACCGCCCGTTGGACCTGCTGCATCTGCACGGGAAGGTCCTCGAGGATCTCGTCGATGGCCTGATATTCGAGGTTGGTGCGCGCACGCCCGAGCGCGAGTCGCGCGTGATCGGTGAGCGAATTGCGGGCGAGGCCCGGCTCGATGAGCGCAAGCGTGCTCTCGACCTTGTCAAGGTTGTACGCGATCGAGCGAGGGAAGAGCCTGTCGATGAGCAGAAACTCCGCGGCGCGCTCCTCGGTGACGAGAGAACGCACGGTGCGCAGGTACGCCTCGTGCGCGCTGCACGACCTGAGAAGCGTGGTCCAGTTGGGGCCGGTGGTGCCCTCGAGGGAGCGCGTCATGAGCATGCGGGCGATCATGTCGGCGCGCTCAAGCGAGCGGCCCACCTCCATGAAGTGCCACGCGTCGTCCCTGGATGTGGTCGCGCTGTGCAGGCCCCACACGACCGCGGTGCGTTCGCGCACCCACGTGAAGAAGTCGTGAGGCCTTGGGGTGCGCGCGCGCGATCCCAGCTGCATGTAGGTGGTGTTGAGCGACTCCCACACCTCGGTGGAAATCACCTCACGGGCCCGCCTGGCGTTGTCGCGCGCCGCGCTCACGGTGCCCGCGATCGAGCTCGACAGTTGGGGGTCCGTTGACAGCGCGCTGAGCATCTCTTCGCGCGACACCCTGGTGCCCGCCTTGACGTGCATGACCGCAAGAAGCGAAGCGTTCGCCCTGGGTTCGTCGGCCCACGGGTCCTCGAGCAACACGTTGAGGTGCACGTCGAGAAGGCGTGCCGTGTTGTCGGCGCGCTCGACGTAGCGTCCAATCCAGAACAGTGACTCCGCAATCCGGCTTAGCACGTCGGCTCCTGTGACTCCTGTGGCTGCTGCTGTTGCTGTTGCATCTGCTGTTGACCGTGAATGTAGTCATCGGGGTGGGCGGACTGTGGCACCGGGGTGACTCCCCCAAACTCGACGCGGGATTCGGGCGTGGCGACAGGACCTCGGTGACGCACACCTCCCAGCACCCACGTGTCCTTCGAGCCGCCGCCCTGCGACGAGTTGACGATGAGTTGGCCGCGTTCGAGCGCCACGCGCGTGAGCCCACCAGGTAAAACCCAGACATCGTCGCCATCGTTGACCGCGAACGGCCGCAGGTCGACGTGACGGGGCTCAAGGCCCTCGGGGGTCAGCGTGGGCACAGTCGACAGCTGAATCACGGGCTGGGCGATCCATCCGCGCGGGTCCTCGAGGATGTGCTTGCGCGCGGCCTCGAGTTCGCTCTTGCTCGCGGCGGGCCCGATCAACACGCCCTTGCCACCGGCGCCGTCAACGGGCTTTGTCACAAGCTCGTCGAGACGGTCCATGACCTCCTCGCGGGCTGCGGGCTCCTCAAGACGCCACGTGTCGACGTTCGGCAGGATCGGGTCCTCGCCCAAGTAGTACTTGGTCAGGGCCGGCATATACGTGTAGATCAGCTTGTCGTCCGCCACGCCGTTGCCGATCGCGTTGCAGATCGAGACGTTGCCCAGGCGTGCCGCGTGAATGATGCCAGGCGCGCCCAATGCCGAATCGGGGCGGAAAACTACCGGGTCAAGATACTCGTCGTCGATGCGCCTATAGATCACGTCGACACGCCGCCTGCCCGCAGTGGTGCGCATGTAGACGCGCCCCGCGTGGGTCTCCAGGTCGCGGCCCTCCACCAGCTCGACACCCATGGTCCTGGCCAACAGCGAGTGCTCGTAGTACGCCGAGTTAAACACTCCAGGCGACAGCACCACGATCGAGGGGTCTTCGACTCCGTCGGGTGCCGCCTTGGTGAGCGCGGACCGCAGGCGCTGGCTGTACTCGAGGACTGGGCGCACCCCCATGGCGCCGAAAAGATCGGGGAACATCTGGCTCATCGCACGACGGTTCGAGAGCACATAACTCACGCCAGACGGCACGCGCACGTTGTCCTCGAGCACACGCCAGATGCCGTGCTGGTCGCGCACCAGGTCGATCCCGGAGACGTGGACGCGCACGCCGTTCGCGGGCTCGATTCCGGACACCACTCTATGGAAATACTGTGACGTCGTGATGAGCCTGCGAGGGATAACCCCGTCGGTCACGCAGCGCTGGGATCCGTAGACATCGGCGAGAAAGGCCTCGAGGGTCTTCACCCGCTGCGCGACTCCGGGAGAGATGATCTCCCATTCGTCGGCCCCGACAACCCTGGGCACGATGTCGAGCGGGAAGGGTCGCTCCTCGCCCGCGTGATCGAACGTCACACCCTGTGCGAGATAGGTGTTTGCCAGCGAATCGGCGCGGGCCTGAAGGTCGTCGCTCGACATCTTGTCGATCTCGGAATAGACCTTGGCGTAAGGCTCCCGCACGACCCCTTGCACGTCCATAGCTTCGTCCCAGGCGGCAGCAGGCGAATACCCGGTCCACGGTGTCGACGAGTCGGTTGACATGGCCCCAGCGTATCCGTGTCGTGTATCTGACGCGTTTCCGTTGCGCGTTCAAAGAAGGCGGCGCGCCCCTTTCCCGCATGCCCGCGCACTGCTACGTTCAGCCTCATGGGACAACTTGAACGCGGACTCGCTCCGGACGAGAAACTGCTGATCAACCGCCACACGCACTGGAAGACACTCATCAATCCTGTGTTGATCGCGATCCTCGCGACCGCGGTTGCTGTGGCCCTCATCTACTACTTCAGCTCCGCAGGGATGATCCTCGACATCGTCGTCGCAGTGCTCTGGGCCGCAGTGCTCGTGTGGTTCTTGGTGGCCCCGCTGGTGCGCTGGGGCACCACGCATTTTGCTGTCACCGACCGCCGCGTGATGTACCGCACGGGGGTGTTCAACAAGTCGGGTATCGACATCCCGATTGCGCGCATCAACTCGGTGCAGTTCAAACACGACTTCATCGACCGCCTGTTTGGCGCTGGCACGCTCATCATCGAGTCAGCCTCGGATGAGCCGCTCCATTTCAACGACATCCCCAGGGTCGAGCAGGTGCATGCGCTGCTGTACGACGAACTCAACGACGCGCTTTCGGACGACGACGACAACCGATAGCAGGTCCACCCCGCCGCTAGCGCCCCGCGCATGAGTAAAGTCTTTCCATGGCTGCAGACGACGCGATCACCGACCCCAACTCCCCCGAATACGCCGCGGTAGTGGCCGAGGGCTACACCTTCCCTGGTGAGTCCATCACGATCGGGGCGCTCGTCCAGGGCGACGATGCGACCGCATCCGCCCAGGTGCGACTGCCCCTCAAGATGATGAACAGGCACGGCCTGATCGCCGGCGCCACGGGCACGGGCAAGACGCGCACCCTGCAGGGCCTCGCCGAGTCGCTTTCCGATGCGGGCGTCCCCGTCTTTGTGACCGACATCAAGGGCGACCTGTCGGGAATGGCCGTCGCCGGCGAGCAGAAGGACTTCATCGACAAGCGCGCGGCCGATATCGGCCAGGAATGGTCTGCATCCTCCTACCCGGTCGAGTTCTATGCCCTGGGAGGCATCGGCAAGGGTGTGCCGCTGCGCACCACCGTCACCGACTTCGGCCCGCTGCTCATGGCCAAGGTGCTGGGGCTCACCGACGTCCAGGAATCCGCGATGAGCCTCATCTTCCACTGGGCCGACACGAACGGCCTCGCGCTCCTTGACCTCAAGGACCTGCGCGCCGTCATCCAGTTCCTCAACACTGACGAGGGCAAGGACGAGCTCAAGCTCATCGGCGGGGTGTCCTCCGCGACCGCGGGAGTGCTGCTGCGCGAGATCGCGACGCTACAGGCGCAGGGCGCCGACGAGTTCTTTGGCGAACCAGCATTCAACACGATGGACCTGCTCAAGACAGCGGCCGACGGTCGCGGCGTGATCTCCGCGCTCGAGCTCCCCTCGCTCCAGGACCGTCCGCACCTGTTCTCGACGTTCATCATGTGGCTGCTGGCGGACCTGTTCGCGGACCTGCCCGAGGTGGGCGACCCCGACAAGCCGCGTCTGGTGTTCTTCTTTGACGAGGCCCACCTGCTGTTTACCGACGCGTCGAAGGACTTCCTCACGCAGGTCACCCAGACGGTGCGGCTGATCCGCTCCAAAGGCGTGGGCGTGTTCTTTGTGACGCAGACCCCCAAGGACGTCCCGTCCGACGTGTTGGGCCAGCTGGGTTCGCGCATCCAGCACGCGCTGCGCGCCTTTACCCCGGACGACGCCAAGGCCATGAAGGCCACCGCGCGCACGTTCCCCAACTCTCCCTACGACCTCGAGGAGGTGCTTACCACGATGGGCATCGGTGAGGCGACGGTGACGGTGCTGAGCGATAAGGGCGCGCCTACCCCCGTGGCGTGGACCAGGCTGCGCGCGCCCCGCGGTCTCATGGACCCCGCACCGGACGCCGTGATCGACGCCGCGATTGCCGCAAGCCCTCAGAACGCGACGTACGGCGAGGTGCTCGACCGCGAGAGCGCGTACGAGAAGCTAGCAGTCAAGGCCGAGACCCAGGCAAAGAGCGCGGCGGAAAAGGCTGCTGCTGCAGAAGAAGCCGCCGACGAGGCCGCGGACAAGGCCGACGCGAAATCCTCCAAAAAGTCCACGCGCAGTAAGCGCCAGGAGAAGTCCGTGGTCGAGAAGGTGATCGCCTCTCAGCCGGTCAAGAGCTTTGTGAGCCAAGCCGGGCGCGCCATCGGAAACCAGATCCTGCGGTCCGTCTTCGGCGTGCGGAGTCGCTAGCCCTATCCTCGCCGCATATGCGGTGATAACCTCCCTGGCATGACGCATCTGCGAGTCTCAGAAGCCGCCGCCTTGGTGGGAGTGAGTGACGACACGTTGCGGCGCTGGATCAAGTCGGACGGCATCGAGACCTCGCTAGACGAGGGAGGTCGCACCGTGATCGCGGGCGCCGACGTGGCCACGTATGCCGTGCGCGCCGCGGCGCCTCCTGAGGGCAGCGCCGTCAAAAGGTCCGCGCGCAACCACTTCGTGGGCCTGGTCACTGCAGTCAAGACCGACGCCGTCATGGCACAGGTGGACCTTCAGTGCGGCCCGTTCAGGGTCGTCTCCCTTATGAGCTCCGAGGCGGTGCGAGACCTGGGGCTCGAGGTGGGGTCCGTCGCCACCGCGGTCATCAAGGCCACCACCGTCATCATCGAGACCACGCCGGGCGCCTCGCAGTGAAGGTGCGCGCCGCTGTTGCGACGGGCGCCGCCACTGCGGTGGGCGCACTGATGCTCGGCGGATGCGGCGGCTCGCCTGAGAACACCGCCTCAACGGTCACGATCGACGTGTATGCCGCGGCGTCCCTCTCCGCGGTGTTCACCTCGCTCGCCGAGCGGTACGAGGCCGCGAACCCTGACGTCGACGTGCGCCTGACGTTCGCGGGCTCGGCGGACCTCGCCGCCCAGATCAACGAGGGAGCCCCTGCCGACGTCTTCGCCTCCGCGAACGAGGCGCAGATGGACGCGGTGGCCGAGCACCTCGACGGAGTGCCCACACTCTTTGCCAGCAACACCCTCACGATCGCCGTCCCGACAGGGAACCCGGCAGGCGTGACCGGCTTTGTCAGCCTCGCCGCTCCGGGGCTCGCGCTCGTCATCTGCGCACCCGAGGTGCCCTGCGGGGCCGCGACCGTCACCGTGGAGAAGACGCTCGGGGTGACGCTCTCCCCCGTCTCCGAGCTCACGAGCGTCACCGACGTGCTAGGCGCCGTCTCCTCGGGAGAGGCCGACGCGGGACTCGTCTACGTGACAGACATCGGCAGGGCGCAAGGCGTCGAGGGCATCCCCTTCGTAGGCGCCGACGCTGCCGTGAGCCGCTACCCCATCGCCGCCCTTCAGACGGGGTCGGCGACCGACGTGGCGGCGGCCTTCGTCGCCTTCGTCCTGGGGCCCGAAGGTCAGGCCGCGCTGAAGCTTGCGGGTTTTGGCCCGCCCGACGCCGTGGCGTCCGAGTGAGCGCCGCGCTCAACGGGATGCCCTGGCAGGACGCGCCGCATGACAGCGAGCACCGCATGACAGCGAGCACCCCATGACACGACTCCCGAGATGGCTGATCGCGGTCGCCATCGTCGCCGCGGCCTTCGCCGTCCTGCCGCTCGTGGGACTCGCGTCCCGTGCCGACTGGGCCGAGCTGCCGAGCCAGCTCGCCTCACCATCGGCCCGCACCGCCCTATGGCTCTCGCTGCGCACCGCCACGGCATCGACCGTTGTCTGCCTGGTGCTCGGCATCCCGCTCGGCTTTGCCGTCGCGTCACTGCGCGGCGCCGCTCGTGCCGTGTTGAGGGCCGTGCTGCTGGCGCCACTCGTCCTGCCCCCCGTGGTGAGCGGCCTGGGGTTGCTCTATGCATTTGGGCGGCGAGGGCTTTTGGGCGAGACGCTCGACGCAGCCGGCATCCCCATCGCCTTCACCACCACCGCGGTCGTCCTGGCCCAGGCCTTCGTGGCAATGCCCTTCATGGTGGTCTCGGTCGAGGCGGCCCTCGCCGCGAGGGATGGCAGGCTCGAGGCGATCGCCGCGACGCTCGGCGCGAGCAGGTCACGCATCCTGGCCGCGGTCACCCTGCCCGGCATCGGCGTGGCAGTCGCGATGGGCGCTGTGCTCGCGTTCGCGCGGTCCCTGGGAGAGTTTGGCGCGACCCTCACGTTTGCGGGGAGCCTCGAGGGCGTGACCAGGACGGCGCCTCTCGAGATCTACCTCGCGCGCGAATCCGACCCGCAGGCAGCAGTCGCATTGGGCCTCGTCTTGGTGGTCCTGGCGATCGGCATCGTCGCGATCGCCGCGAGGCCCGGACGGAAGGTTGTCCCGTGAGGCTCGAAGCCGTGGTGGGCGTGACCGCTCGGGGCGTGAACGCCTCAATTCACGTTGACGCCGGCGGGACACTCGCACTGTTCGGCCCCAACGGCTCCGGCAAGACCACCGTGATCGAGGCCCTCGCGGGGCTCATCACGCCCAACGCCGGACGCGCGATCCTGGGCGACACCGCCCTGTTCACGGACGAGGGCGGGCGCATGCGGGTCACCGAGTCGCGCTCGCGCGGGGTGGCGCTCGTGACCCAGGAGGCGTCGCTCTTCCCCCACTTGAGCGTGCTCGACAACGTCGCCTTCCCGTCGCGCGCACGCGGTGCCGGCAGAACGAGGTCTCGCGCGATCGCTCGCGAATGGCTCGAGCGCACGGGCGTCGCGGACCTGGCCTCGCGCGGTCCGCGTTCGCTGTCGGGAGGCCAGGCCCGCAAGGTCGCCGTGGCTCGCGCGCTCGCAAGCGAACCCGACCTCATCCTTCTCGACGAGCCTTTCGCCTCGCTCGACGTCGAATCCGCGGCCGCGCTGCGTTCCTTGCTCCGCGAGGTTCTCGTGGGCCGCACCGCGGTGTTGTCCACTCACGACGGCCTCGATGCGATCGACCTCGCGGATTCGGTGGCCGTCCTCGATCACGGCGTGGTGGTCGAGCACGGCGCGACGGCCGCAACCTTCGGACGCCCGCGCACGGCGTTCACCGCGGCGCTGGCCGGGCTCGTCTGGGTCCCCGGCGTGTGGCGCCACCGCTCGCAAGGGGACGGCTCCCTCACCCTCGCCGACGGACAGGTGCTCGGCGCGTTTGGCGAAGAGCTCGAGGACGGATCCAAGGCCGCCGTGGCCCTCGACCCGCGCGCGGTCAAACTCGTGCCCGCCGGAACCGCTGCGGCAGTCCGCGACACCGTACGCGCGCTCGAGCCGCGCGGCGACGGAACTCTCCGAGTGCGCGGACACCTGCTTTGGGCCGACGTTTCGATCGCCGAGGCGACGCGCCTCCTGCCGCGCGTTGGCGAGTCAGTCAACTTTGCCGTGCCGACGAGCCCTCGCGCGTTCCCCCGCGAGGGCTAGCGTCGGCACGCAATTTGGGCCGCCGACCCGAGGGGCTTAGGACGGCTTTTCGGCACCCTGGCGCGCGTAGAACCACCAGGCGATTCCGACGCCGACGGCGGCGAGTAGCGCCCATGCCAAGAACAATGGCACCGGCGAGAAGGACGCGAGCGCGATGCCGAAGAAGAACGGACCAAACGCCGCGATGGCCGACGTAAACCCGATCACTCCGCCGGCCTGCCTGCGCTCGAAGATCACCGGCATTTGCTTGAACGTGCTCGCGTTGCCCACTCCCGCAAAGAAGAAGATCGCGAGCATCCCCCACAGGAACGCGGGGAACTGGTCCACCGACGTGGGGTTGAGCTGGAACGACGTGAAAACCGTCGCCGCGGCAATTCCCGCCGACGCGATGAGCGTGACGCGCGCGCCACCCAGTTTGTCTGCCACGGGACCGGCAAGCACGCGCGCCGCCGAACCCACGAGGGCGCCGAGGAACGCGTACTTGAGGGGGCTAATGCCGGCTGCCCCAAACACACTTGATCCGTAGAGATTCTTGATCAGCAGGCCAAAGATGGCGGCGAAGCCGGAGAAGGTACCGAACGTGATGACGTAAAGCACGGTCATGAGCCACGTGTGCCTATTGCGGAAGATGTCAAACTGATCGCTGACTCGGGCCACCTTGACTGGCACGGACTTCAACAGGAGCCATGCCGCGATCGCGCCTACGAGCACGAGCGGAACCCATGCGTAGCCCGCGTTCTGGTAAAACGCGTCCCTGCTGATGCCCTTCGCGTCGTTGACCACATGTTGCGGGGCGCCGATGGCCGTGGCGAAGGCCCCGCCGAGAAGCATGAAGCCCACGATCCACGGCGTCGCGAGTTGCACAATGCTCACGCCGAAGTTGCCGATGCCCGCCTGGACGCCGAGCGCGGTGCCCTGCTTGGAGCGCGGGAAGAAGTACGACGTGCTCGGCATAAAGCCCGAGAACGCACCGCCACCGATCCCTGCGAAGATACCGAGCAGCAGGAGCATCGCGTACGGAGTGTCGGGGTTTTGCACCGCGAGCGCCCAGCCGATGAACGGCACGAGCAATAGCAGAGTGGTCAAGGTGACGAGCTTGCGCGTCCCGATGACGGGCGGCAGGAAGGTCCACACCAGGCGCAGCAGACCGCCGGCGAGGCCAGGCATGGCGGTCAACCAATACAGCTGGGCCCTGCTGAGGTCAAAGCCGATGTCGTTGAGGACGGGAGCCAGCGCCGAGACGAGGAACCATGCAATGAACGCGAGCGTCAGGCTGAAGGTCGTGACCCACAGGGTCTTCCACGCGCGGCCGCGGTCCCAGTCCTCGGCCTCCGGGTCCCACTCGTCGAGCCAATCGCGGCCCTCGCGGGCGGCAACCTTGCCGGTCTCAGGTGTGGTGGTCATGCGGTGGCTCCTGCCTCGCGCCGTGGCGCTGTCACTGGGGAAACATCGGGCGACTCGACTTGGTCGTGCTCAAACTTGTTGGCGAGCCCTGGGCTCGCCGTGTGGAGAAGCTTGACGACCGTCACGTGCATCCACACTGCGGCGACAAGCGCCAAGAGGAACAACACGAAGAACGTTGACTGCGGGAGACCCGTCCACCTGTTGGCATACGCAAACAGCGGCGGCAGGAAGAACCCGCCAAGCGCGCCAAGCGAGCCGACGAGGCCACCTACCGCACCCACGTCGTGCGGGAAATACTCGGGGATGTGCTTGTACACGGCGGCTTTGCCGATGCCCATCGCGCATCCGATCACGAACACGAGAGCGGTGAACAGCACCACTCCGACCTTCCACGGCAGCACCTCGCTGGATGCGCCGTCTCCGTCGAGTACGACGATATGCCCGTAGGGCATCATCAGCACCCCGTTGGCCAGGAGCATCGTCCCAAACGTCGCGTACATCACCCTGCGGGCGCCCATCTTGTCCGACAGCCAACCCCCCACGGGGCGCAAGAGCGACGCGGGGAAGATGAACAATGCGGTCAGCAGCGCGGCCTTCGCGAGCGGGAGGTCGTAGACGTCCACGTAGTACTTGGGGAGCCATGCCGCGAGCGCCACGTAGGCACCGAACACCACGGCGTAGTACAGACTGAACCGCCACGCGCGCGTCTGCTTGAGCGGCGCGAGCAATTCCCTGACGGTGCGGCCATGGCCTGGCTTGTGATCCTGGCGGGGAGTCCCGAACCACGTGACGGCCGCCATGACGATCAACAGGATCGCGTACATGACCGGCACCGAGCGCCAACCGCCAGGAATGATTCCGAAGAGAATCCCCCCCGCAGGCACCGCAGTGATCATCGCGGGGCCGATGAATTTGGTGACCGACGCGCCCACGTTTCCAGCGCCGAACACGCCCAGCGCCATTCCCTTGCGGCCCTGCGGCCACCACGCGCTCACCCACGCGATTCCCGCGCTGAAAGCATTTCCAGCGAAGCCGAGGAGGAAGGCGTAAACCAGCAGCACTCCATATGAGGTGGCGGTCGAGACGAGATAGGCGGGGATCGCCGTGAAGGCGAGCATGGCGACAAACACCTTGCGCCCGCCCCAGCGGTCCGCCGCAATGCCGGCCGGAAGGCGCCAGATGGACCCGTTGAGCACGGCCACCGCGGTGATCCACGACAACTGCACGTCGGTCAGGCCGAACTCGTCGCGGATCTTGATACCCAGGACTCCGAACATCAACCACACCGCAAACATCAGGGTGAAGCCGACGGTCGAGACCGTGAGCACTCGCCCGCGACCTCGCTCGGTGGACTCTGCGTCTGGACCCATCGCGGTACCTCCATTGGCGCCGATGCCGTGGCTGTTCTGAACCACACAATACTCATTTTCTTACAATGCGCAATATCTTCCGTGTTTAATGCGCGCAAGAGGTTAGTTGTGGTAGAAACGCCTTATGAGTCCCGATTACGCGCAGTCAGCAGCCGACGAGCTTTCGCGCGTCGCGGCGGCGGGTGAAGAGGCTCGCACGTCGATGGGCGCCATCAAACCGAGCAGCTCACGCGCCCAGCTCCTGGCGACCCTGCAGGCCACGGACGCCGAGTTCAGCATCGAGAACCTCAGCCTCGAGACTGGCCTGCACGTCAACACTATTCGCGCGCACCTGGACGTGCTCGTTGCGGGCGGACACGTGGTGAGGAGTCACGGCGAACCCAAGGGACGGGGGCGGCCCCCCTTCGCCTTCCGCGCCTCTGGCGATTCCCGATCGCCGTTCGACGATCTCGCGCGAACACTCACCGACGCGCTCGATGTCGCCCAGCAACCCGACCTCGCGCACAGCACCGCGGCGGTATGGGCCAAGAAGCTGGGCCCCCTACCCACGGCCGACACGCCCGACGAGGCCGTGGAGCACGCCGTCGACGCGCTGCGCACCGTTGGCTTCACCGCGGAGGCCTCCACGCTCGGCGACAGCATCACGATCGGCACGTGCCCCTACGCGTCCCTCATCGCCGAACACCCCGTCATCTGCGACATTCACACCGAGTTTCTGGCGACGATGTTGAACGCGTCCGGCCAAGATGTGGGCGTCGAGGCGATGGACGTGTGGGTCAAGCCCACCCTGTGCAGGGCAAGGCTCACCAGGCCAGATATTTCTCCCACTCGCAGCATCACCGTTTCGCCAGCAGACTTGACCTAACTCACCCCTGAAGAGGATCCCCCATGACGACGACGTCAGACCGCTCCAGCGACATCGCAGGCAGTTTCCTGGTCAATGCAGGCAGGTTCTTCACTCCCGGCACCATCTCGGATGACCTGCGCACGGTCACCCGCGAGGGCGGAAGGGATGGCGACGCCTTCTACCGCGACCGCTGGAGCCACGACAAGATCGTGCGCAGCACCCACGGCGTGAACTGCACGGGGTCGTGCTCCTGGAAGGTCTACGTCAAGGACGGCGTGATCACGTGGGAGACGCAGCAGACCGACTACCCCTCCGTCGGCCCGGACAGCCCCGAGTATGAGCCGCGCGGCTGCCCCCGTGGTGCCGCGTTCTCCTGGTATACCTACTCCCCCACACGCGTGCGCTACCCCTATATACGCGGCGTTCTCCTCGAGGCCTACAGGGCCGCCAAGGTGGTTCACCCAGACCCCGTCGATGCGTGGAAGGCCGTCGTCACCAACCCCGAGACGCGCAGGCGCTACCAACAGGCGCGCGGCAAGGGCGGGCTTGTGCGCGCCTCGTGGGCAGAGTCCAAGGAGATCGTGGCGGCCGCTCACGTCCACACCATCAAGGAGCACGGCCCCGACCGCGTGTTCGGCTTCTCCCCCATCCCCGCGATGTCGATGGCGTCCCATGCCGCAGGCGGCCGCTTTATCAGCATGCTCGGCGGTTCGATGCTGTCGTTCTACGACTGGTACGCGGACCTCCCTGTCGCCTCTCCGCAAGTATTTGGCGACCAGACGGACGTGCCGGAGTCCGCGGACTGGTGGAACGCGTCGTACCTGATCATGTGGGGCGCCAACGTGCCCGTGACCCGAACGCCAGACGCCCACTTCATGGCCGAGGCTCGCTATCGCGGCCAGAAGGTTGTCACCGTCTCCCCCGACTACGCCGACAACACCAAGTTCGCCGACGAATGGATGAGCCCTCACCCCGGAACCGACGGGGCGCTCGCGATGGCGATGGGCCACGTGGTGCTCAAGGAGTTCTTCATCGAGCGCCAGGTCCCGCGCTTCGTCGAGTACGTCAAGAAGTTCAGCGACCTGCCGTTCCTCGTGAGCCTGCGCGAGAAGGATGGCGCCTGGGTTCCCGACAAGTTCGTGACCGCCTCCGACCTTGGTGATACCAGTGAGAATGCCCAGTTCAAGACCGTGTTGATCGACTCCGCCACGGGCGCTCCGCACGTGCCGAACGGCTCGCTGGGGCACCGCTTTGGCGAAGAGGGCGTTGGCAAGTGGAACCTCGACCTCGAGGGTGTCGAGCCCGCGCTGTCCCTTTATCAGGCGAGCGGCACCGAGGTCGCGGAGCTGCTGCTTCCCCGCTTCGACCTTGGCCAGGAGGTCAACGAGGGCGGCGGCGTGCACCACCGCGGCGTGCCTGCCGCGCGGCTCGAGACAGTCAACGGCAAGCGCCTCGTCACCACGGTCTTTGACCTCATGCTCGCCCAATACGGCGTGGGTCGCGACGGACTTCCTGGCGAATGGCCCACCGGCTACGACGACCCCACTCCCTACACCCCTGCGTGGCAGGAGGCGATCACCGGCGTTCCCGCCGCGATGGCGGAGCGCATCGGCCGCGAGTTCGCGCAAAACGCGGAGGATTCGGGCGGGCGGTCGATGATCATCCTGGGCGCAGGTACCAATCACTGGTTCCACTCCGACGAGACGTACCGCACCTTCCTCGCCCTCATCACCCTCACGGGCTGCCAGGGAGTCAACGGCGGCGGCTGGGCACACTATGTGGGACAGGAGAAGTGCCGCCCCGTCACCGGTTGGGCGACGCTCGCGTTCGGCCTCGACTGGATGCGTCCGCCGCGCCAGATGATCGGCACCGCGTTCTGGTATGTCAACTCGGGCCAGTGGCGCTACGACGGCTTGGGACCGGAGGCGCTCGCGTCCCCCCTTGGCGAGGGCACGTTTAAGGGCCTCAAGTCGATCGACACGATCGCCCAGTCGGCCCGCTCCGGCTGGATGCCCTCGTACCCCACGTTCGACCGCAGCAGCCTCGACCTGGGCGATGACATCGTCGCCTCTGGCAAGACCGCCGGCGAGTACATGAAGGAGAAGCTCCTCTCCGGCGAGGTGAACTTCGCGGTCGAGGATCCCGAGGCGGAGGGAAACTGGCCGCGCGTACTGACGGTGTGGCGAGCCAACCTCATCGGCTCTTCCTCCAAGGGAAACGAGTACTTCCTGAAGCACCTGCTTGGTGCGGACAGCTCGGTCAGGGCGGAGGAATCCCCCGAGGGCTCGCGCCCTCGCGACGTGAAGTGGCGCGAGGCCGGCCAGGGCAAGCTCGACCTGATGGTCAGCATGGACTACCGGATGACGTCCACGGGGCTCTACAGCGACGTGATCTTCCCTGCCGCCACGTGGTACGAGAAGCACGACCTGTCCAGCACCGACATGCACCCGTTCGTGCACGCCTTCACCCCAGCGATCAGCCCGCCGTGGGAGACCAAGAGCGATTACGACACGTTCCAGGAACTCGCCAGGGCCGTCACCGAGCTCTCCGAGGGCCACCTGGGAAAGCGCACTGACCTGGTCGCCGTGCCGCTCCTCCACGACACTCCCGACGCCATGGCCCTACCCAGCGGAATCGTCGGCGACTGGAAGACCGGCGAGGTGGACCTAATCCCCGGCAAGACCGCGCCCAAGTTCGTTCTGGTCGAACGCGACTACTCGCAATTCGCGGACAAGATGTCTTCACTCGGACCGCTGGTAGAAAAGCTGGGCACCAACACCAAGGGCGTCGCGGTGTTCCCCAAGCCAGAGGTGGAACTGCTCGGCAGCATCAATGGCGTCATTCCCAGCGGCCCAGCGGCGGGCCGACCGTCGCTCGTCACCGCCGTCCACGCGTGCGAGACGATCCTGGCGCTTTCGGGCACGACGAACGGGCGGGTATCCGTCGAGGGCTTCAGGGACCTTGAGAGGCGCACGGGTCAGAAGCTCGCCGACCTCGCGATCGACAACGAAGGCAAGCGCATCACCTTCGCCGACACCCAGGCCCGCCCGGTGCCCGTCATTACGAGCCCCGAATGGTCAGGAAGCGAGCACGGCGGGCGGCGCTATACGGCCTTCGCGATCAACGTCGAACGACTCAAGCCGTGGCACACCCTCACGGGCAGGCAACACTTCTTCCTCGACCACGACTGGATGACGGAGCTTGGCGAAAACCTGCCGACGTATAGGCCGCCGCTCAACATGCACCGCATCTTTGGCGACCAATCCACCGGCGTGGGGCGCGAGGTCACGGTGCGCTACCTGACGCCGCACTCCAAGTGGTCGATCCACTCGAACTACCAGGACAACCAATACATGTTGTCGCTGTCTCGAGGCGGTCCCGACATCTGGATGAGCGTCGAGGACGCCGAGACCATCGGCGTCAAGGACAACGAGTGGATCGAGGCGTACAACCGCAACGGCGTAGTGGTGGCGCGCGCGATCGTGTCTCACCGCATGCCCGCCGGCACGGTGTACATGTATCACGCCAAGGACCGGCTGGTAGATGTGCCGATTGCGGAGGAGTCGGGCAAGCGCGGAGGCATCCACAACTCGCTCACTCGCCTCATGATCAAACCCACTCACCTGGTGGGCGGCTACGGCCAACTGTCGTTCGCTTTCAACTACCTGGGCCCCACGGGGAACCAGCGAGACGAGGTCACCGTGATACGTCGCCGCTCTCAGGAGGTGAGGTACTCGTGAAGGTCATGGCCCAGGTCGGGATGGTGATGAACCTCGACAAATGCATCGGTTGCCACACGTGTTCGGTCACGTGCAAGCAGGCGTGGACCAACCGCGACGGCGTCGAGTACGCGTGGTTCAACAACGTCGAGACCCGGCCCGGTCAGGGCTACCCGCGCACGTACCAGGATCAGGAAAAGTGGAAGGGCGGCTGGGTGCTCAACAAGCGCGGCAAGCTCAAGTTGCGCTCGGGAGGGCGCCTCAAGCGCCTCGCGAGCATCTTCAGCAACCCCAACCTTCCGGACGTGAGCGACTACTACGAGCCGTGGACGTACGACTACGACAACCTGCTGTCGGCCCCGCTCCAGGAGCACAGCCCCGTCGCTCAGCCGCGCTCGACCATCACGGGCAAGCCCATGAAGATTCAATGGTCGGCCAACTGGGACGACGACCTCGGCGGCGCCCCCGAGAACGGCCACAAGGATCCGATCATCAAGAAGATCAAGTCGGATGTGAACGACAGGGTCAACTTTGAGTTCGAGCAGGCGTTCATGTTCTACCTGCCGCGCATCTGCGAACACTGTCTCAACCCGGCGTGCGTCGCCGCGTGCCCGTCTGGCGCGATGTACAAGCGAGCCGAGGACGGCATCGTGCTGGTCGACCAAGACCAGTGCAGGGGCTGGCGCATGTGCGTCACAGGCTGCCCTTACAAGAAGGTGTTCTTCAACCACGCGACAGGCAAGGCCGAGAAGTGCACGATGTGCTACCCGCGCATCGAGGCGGGCCAGCCCACGGTGTGCTCCGAGACGTGCGTCGGTCGCCTGCGCTACCTAGGTCTGTTCCTCTACGACGCCGACAAGGTCGCCAAGGCCGCAGCAACGCCTGACGAGAAGGACCTTTACGAGGCCCAGCTCGACCTCATTCTCGATCCACACGACCCCGAGGTTCAGGCGGCCGCGAAGCGCGACGGTATCCCCGACGACTGGATGGAGGCGGCTCGCAGGTCGCCCGTCTACCGACTCGCAAAGGAATTCAGGGTCGCGCTTCCGCTACACCCCGAATACAGGACGATGCCGATGGTCTGGTACATCCCGCCGCTCTCCCCCGTGGTCGATGCCTTGCGCGAGACGGGCCACGATGCCGAGGATGCCGACAACCTCTTCGGGGCGCTGCGCTCGCTGCGCATCCCCGTCGAGTACCTCGCCGAGCTCTTCACGGCAGGCGACGCGGCGCCGGTGCTGCGGTCGCTCGACACGCTGTCGGTGATGCGCTCGTACATGCGTGACAAGAACATCGGCAATGCCTTGCGCCCCGAACTGCCCGCACGCGTGGGCCTCACCGAGGACGCGCTGCTCGAGCTCTACCGGCTGCTCGCGATCGCGAAGTATGAGGACCGCTACGTGATCCCGGCGGCGCATGCCGAGGTGGGCAAGGAGCTCGAGGACCTCGCGTGCTCGCTCGATGGCGTGGGAGGCGTGGGCCAGTTCCCTGGAGGGGCTCCTGCGGCGAATATCAAGCGGCCACAGCCGGTCGCCGCCGAGAGCTTCCACGCGCTTAAGGACAGGGACCATCTGCGGTCGGACGCCTCGTCCACGAGCCCACCCGATCTCAACCTGCCCCATTGGAATGGCACGGGAGTGCCCCTCGGAATGCCGAAGGTGAGGGCCCGCGATGAGTGAAGCGACCGCCGCCGCACGACTAGCTGCATCATGGCTGCTGTGGTACCCGGACGACGCCCTCGTTGAGCGATTGCCCGAGATCACGCAGGTGGTCGAGCAGTCGGCCCCCAAGGTGCGCACCGCTCTGCGCCAGTTCCTCGCCTACCTGGAAGAGGTGCCACTTCTCGACGCACAGCGCGACTACGTCGCTACGTTCGACATGAAGCGCAAAGCGTGCCCCTACCTGACGTATTGGACCGATGGTGATACCCGCAACCGCGGCTTCTCGATCGTGCGCTTCAAGCAGGCGTACTTGGCGAGCGGATTCGATGTGGGCGACTCGGAGTTGCCAGACCACCTTGCCGTGGTGCTCGAGTTTGCCGCGATCGGCAACTCGCTCACCGGCGATGCACTGCTGGTCGAGCACCGCGTGGCGATCGGCCTGCTTCGCGAGGCGCTCGACCACCTGGGCTCCCCCTACGTGCATGTGCTCGATGCGGTACTCGCCACCCTGCCAGGAATGACGCCCGAGATTGCGGAGCGCATGGCCTCGCTCGCCAAGAGCGGACCGCCAGTGGAGACAGTCGGCCTGGACCCGTTCCCCACGGCAGCGACCGTCGACATCGGAGGACGCAGATGAACACGCTAACAATGGCAGCCATCGAGACGGGCACCCCCTCGAACGCGAACCTCCTCCTGTGGGTGGTGCTCCCCTACGTCTCCGCGGCCACGCTCGTCATCGGCTTCGTTTGGCGGTACCGCTACGACAAGTTCGGCTGGACCACGCGGTCGAGTCAGCTGTACGAGACGCGCATCATGCGCATCGCCAGTCCCCTGTTCCACTTTGGAGCGCTCGCCGTCATCGGTGGCCACTTCTTGGGACTGCTGATCCCGGAGTCATGGACCGAGGCATGGGGAGTCAAGGAGCACGTCTATCACTCGGCGACGATGCCGCTGAGCTTGGTCGCTGGGGCCGCCACTGTCATCGGCATGGCGCTACTGATCTACAGGCGCCGCAGCAACGCGCGCGTCTTCCAGCGCACCACGACCAACGACAAGATCATGTACGTGTTCCTGGCCAGCGCGGTGGTGCTGGGCATCAGCGCGTCGTGGTTCGCATCGGGCTTGCTCGGCTCGGGACACAACTACAGGGAAGACGTGTCCGTGTGGGCGCGTTCGATACTGATGTTTCAGCCGCAGCCTGAGCACATGGCCGCAGCGCCCCTGATCTTCCAGCTGCACGTCGTCGCAGGGCTGCTGCTGTTCAGCGTGTGGCCCTTCACACGCCTGGTGCACGTTCTCAGCGCACCGCTGCAGTACGTGACGCGGCCCTACGTGGTCTATCGCACCAAGACGCCGCACAGCACCGGAAGCCGCGTCGCTCGTCGCGGCTGGGAGCCCACCAGGCGCGACTAGGAACGTGCTCGGCTGGGCGCTGCGTCTTTGGAGAAGCCGCGGGCGCCCGACCGGGCGCTCAGCGTCGTGGGCGCCGATGCGCACCCCGGGAACGCACACGCGCGACGCGGGCACCCGTGGGCACACCGCGCCGCGCGTGCGGCGATCTAGGAGTTACGCGGTTCGGAAATTACGCCGCGCGGGTGAGGAGGACGCGAAACTCCTCGGGCCCCGCCTCGGTGATGGTGTACGTCCACACACCTGGCTCCGCCGCCTCGAGCTGGTTGAGCAGCGGTACGGGCGCGTGGGGGGCGATCAGCACCATCGAAGCGCCTGGCGCCACCGAGCTCAGCGCGCCAAAGATGGCGGCGTGACGAATCGCCGGCGGCAGGAGCCTGGCGTCGAGTTCCGGCGCCTCTATTGCGTTCTCTCCGCACGTGCAGTGGCCGCCACAACCGCCCTGTTCGGCAGTGTTGGCAGCCGCGCCGTCAAGCAGATTTTCGGGTGTTGAAGAGGACATATGGGTTCCTTTGCGGGTACGGCGCGGCGGCCGAGATTATTTACTACACTGTACTACATGGAAAATCCAGATCGCGTGGGACCATCGCCCTCCCGCTTCGATCCCGAGCGCTCGCCGCTGTCCCCAGCGCGCGCCAAGGTACTCGAGGCACTCCAGCGTTCGGGGGCCACGGCGTCGGCCGCCGACGTCGCGCGAGACCTCGGCTTGCACGAGAACACCGCTCGTAAACACCTCGACGGGCTGGCAGAGCGCGGGCTTGTCGAGCGCACCATGGTTGAACGAGCCACCGGCCAGGGCGCCGGCAGGGGCAGGCCCGCCTTCTCCTACCGCGCCCTCACGGTGCAGGTGGAGCCCGATGCTCGCGTGCGCGAGTACGTTGGCCTTGCCGGGGCGCTCGCGCGACACATCGGCGCCACGAGCGCGAACCCGGAGGCCGACGCGATCGCCGTGGGCGAGCGCTGGGGCGCCGATCTCGCGGCCGCCGACCTAGCAGCGAACGACCAGGCATCCACCGACCCCGCATCCGTCGATGTCACAGCCCCCAAGCGGCCCATCGTGATCCACATCATCAAGGCCTTCGACGAGATGGGGTTCGCGCCGGAACTCGCCGAGGATGGCGACTCCGTCGCGCTGACCAGGTGCCCGCTTCTCGATGTGGCGCAGGCCGAGCCCACCGTGGTGTGCGGCGTTCACTTTGGACTCGCGCGCGGGCTGATGCGCGCGCATGGCGCCGACGTCTCCCGCGCCAGGCTGAGCCCCTTCTCCGAGGTGGGCGCATGCCGCCTGCACCTTCGTTGAGCGACGCCACCTAGGATCGGCACATGACCTTGTCCCCGGAAGGCCTACGTGCGGCTGTCATCACCGTGTCGGATCGAAGCGCGCGCGGAGAGCGGCCCGACGCGCACGGCCCGATCATGGTCGCGGCGCTTGAGGCCGTGGGCTACGCCGTGACGCCGATGCTCGTGCCCGACGGGGCATCGTCGGTGGAGCAGGCCCTGCGGGACGCGATCGCCGCCGGGGCGCGCGTGGTCCTCACCACCGGAGGCACGGGGGTTTCTCCCCGGGATTTCACTCCGGAGGGCACTGCGCCGCTGATCGAGCGCGCGCTTCCCGGCATCTCGGAGCTGATTCGCGCCAGGGGCGCCGACGCCGCGCCCGCCGCCGCGCTGTCGCGAGGCCTCGCGGGTCTCACGGCCGGCGACGCTCCTGCCGTGATCGTCAACTTCCCTGGCTCGCGCGGTGGGGTCGAAGACGGCCTCGCCGTCGTGATGCCGCTGCTTCCCCACTTGCTGCTTCAGCTCGACGGCGGCGACCATTGATCGCCCTCACCCAGATCTCCGACTCCGCGACTTCTGCGAGCCTCGACGCCCACGTGGCTGCGGTCGTCGGCCCTCGGTACGGGGCCGTCGCGACGTTCCTTGGCGTGGTGCGCGACCACGACCCGTCCGTCGAGGGCGAGGTCACCGCGCTCGAATACTCGGCGCACCCGGACGCACCCCGCATTCTTGAGGAGATCTGCGCCAGCCACGACGGACCCGACGTCGCGATCGCGGTGACCCACCGCGTCGGCCGGCTTGGCGTGGGCGAGGCGGCGCTCGTGGCCGTTGTAGCCAGCGCGCATCGGCGGGAGGCGCTCGACACCCTGGGCGCGCTCGTGGAGCAAATCAAGGCTGAGCTTCCCGTGTGGAAGAAGGAGCTGCTGGCCGACGGTAGTCACACCTGGGTGGGGATTTCATGACGGGCACGATGGTGGACTCGTTCGGGCGCGTGCATCGCGACCTGCGCATCTCGCTCACGGACCGCTGCTCGCTGCGCTGCACGTATTGCATGCCCGCTGACGGGGTGCCGTGGCTTGCGGGATCGACGCTGTTGACCACCGATGAGCTGGTGCGCCTGGCGCGCATCGCCGTGGGGCTCGGGGTGCGCGAGGTGCGACTCACGGGCGGCGAGCCGCTGCTGCGGCCCGACGTGGTGGACGTGGTCCGGTCGCTTGCCGCCATTGAGACTCCCGACGGGCCGCTCGACCTCTCGCTCACCACCAACGCCCTGCGCCTGCCTTCGCTCGCTGCGCCCTTGCGCGACGCGGGCCTTGACCGGGTGAACATCTCGATCGACACATTGCAGCGAGCCAGATTCATCGACCTCACGCGGAGGGACAGGCTCGCGGACACGCTCGCGGGCATCGAGGCCGCCCGCGTGGTGGGCTTCTCCCCCATCAAGCTCAACGCGCTCATCATGCGCGGCGTGAACGACGATGAGGTGGCGGACCTGGTGGAGTTTGCCGTGGAGCGCGGGCTGCAGATGCGGTTCATCGAGCACATGCCGCTCGACGGCGGGCACACGTGGCGGCGCGAGGAGATGGTGACGGCAGAGGAGATTCTGGCGGCCGTGTCGGAGCGCTTCACGCTGGAGGCGCTTGGTCACGACGGCTCGGCGCCCGCGGAGACGTTCCGCATCGACGGCACCGATGCGACGGTGGGCGTGATCGCCTCGGTGACACGCACGTTCTGCGACCGCTGCGACCGGGTGCGGCTGACCGCCGACGGCCAGTTCCGCAACTGCCTGTTCGCGCATGAGGAATCGGACCTGCGGACGCTGCTGCGTTCGGAGGCCGATGACGAGCGGCTGGCCGAGGCGATGATCGCGTGCGTGGCGCGCAAGCGGCCTGGGCACGGGATCGACGACCCGAGCTTTGTGCAGCCCAGCCGGCCGATGAGCGCTATTGGGGGGTAGACACAGGCCGGGTTGCCCGCCTGTCGTTAATACACCCGGTGGTCGGGTCGCCCATGGGGTGGCTGGCTTGGGTCGCTGGGCGTGGGTGATGGCCGTCCATCCGATCCTTCAGCGTCGCACTCTCGCGCCGCCCGTCAACCCGCGAGTTTCGTTGGTCTTGAGGAAGGTGCTTGCCGCACCTTCGCGTGGTCGGGTGAAGCTTTCAGCGCGCGTTGACTGGTGGCCCTGCGGTGCTTTGGCCTCCGGGATCGAATGGATGACCTGGTGCGATGGCCGGGTAGGTCAGTGGATTCGGTGAGGCGGGAGGGTGGGCGCCGTCCGGCGCGGCTGCCGCCGCAGGCGGGCGGCGCACGCCCCACCCATCCTCAGGCAATAGCCGCAAGGCCGACGACGGCAAGCCCGGAACAGCCCGTGAACCTCTACGAGTTATGTTGCAGATTCAAGTGAAGTGCACGGCTACGCCGCGCTAAAACGGCGGTTCGCCATAGTCGTCGTCGAGCGAGGTCGGCAGGTCGCCAATGACCGCGTCGTCAACAGGCTCATCGCCGGAGTTGTGTGGCCCGTCATTGATAGTCATCAATCGGATTCTCTTTAGCAGTGCCACGCCCTCACTCGTGAGGCTCCAGTATTCGTTGGAGTCGCTCACCGCGTGCCTACGCTCCGAAGGCGCTAGTAGGTCAAGCGTTAAGAAATCAGCGAGGATATCCTTGGTTTGGTTCGTGGCCACGATGTGCCAGCCCTCGTCCTGACTGTCCCTGCACAACTCCATGGCGAGCGAGACCGAGATCGAGTTGACCGACGACTCAATCACCATTTCCGGTGCGAGCACCCTAAACGCACGCAGGAGAGATATTTCAACGTCGGCGTACCACTCCCCGTTCTTCTTCCGACGGTAATGAGGCGTCCTACGGATCTCGCCGAGACGCGTGATCGTGGCGCCCAGGCGCGATCGCTCATCCTCGTCAATTGCCTTTGCTCGTTCGGCGGCATCCTTCCGGAGCGCCGCATTTTCCGAACTCAGTCTGGTCAGTTCTGCCATCACGGCCGGCCCTGGAGATTCAGACGCTCGCACCCAGCCAGTCCGGGGCGAGGCAATGAACGCCTTATTGAGAGCGATAGACACTTTCGCGTGAAGGTCATCGTTCGTAGACCAGAACCCAACAGGTTTCTCGCGCACCAGCGCCTTGAAGTCGTCAAGGCCTGCCTTCGCGTCACCGTCACCGTCGATGAACGCCGGAAGCCACGACGCGCCTTCTTCGAGAATGAAGCCAAGGCAGGGTACGCCCTGGCCCTTGGCGTACTCGTACTCCTTACGGGTATAGCTGATGCCTTCTGGCGTCAACGAACCTAAACGATGTGCGATCACGACGACGTAGTAATCGCTCTCGTCGATATGGCGCGCGATGATCTTCCACTGCTCCTCGTCTGCGGCACTAAACATCTCCATGCCGACAGGGATGTGCCCCATCTCCAACACCGCTTTGATCACTTGGTCGCGCTGGGTCACCAAGTCCTCGTAGGTCGAACTCACGAACACCTGATACTTGGCGACCATTTGGAACCCCTCAGCGTTTGAGTCGAGCGAACACGGACACCATATATCGATTGCGTTTTCCTGCGCCGCTTGTAGTCGCGATGCAATTGGGAGCGCACACCAGCACAGCAACACCGACCGTCGTCGGGGTTCCCTGGCCCCTGGGCGCCGCGACAACGAGACGCGCCGCGTTGTCCACAAGCGTCTCCCCTAGCGCGCGGGCGGTCGCCGGTTTCATCGTTGTCATGTCCCCAGGGCATTGAGCGTCAACGGGTCACGCCCACGAGAAAGGAGTAGCGAGGGGGTGGATTAACAACAAGCGGGGTTGCCAGGCCACGTGTCACCTACTGGTGCAACAGACCCTTCTCGGGCGTGCGTCGCGGAGGTACGACTACCGCATCAGCGCCGTGAGCTCGGCTGCGAACTTCGGAACCGTCTCGTTGAGCGTTGCGACAAGTTCAAGCACGTTGGTCGGAGGATTCGCGTTCTGGGCCAGCATCTCGTGCAACGTGTGGATCACCGCAACCTGGCTGAGATCCAGCAGGTCCAGGAGAAACTCGTCCGGGTGGATTGCTGTGACGCCGTACCGCTCAAGGTGTTCGGGCGCGAAGTCCTTGAGGTTCGCCGTCACGATCCGCCCCGTGTTCGCCCGCACGGCTGCTGCCAGTACGTGACGGTCCTTGGGGTCATTCGTCATCGCTGAGATGAGGCCCTCGTAGCCCGTCACCGTGGCATCGGGAAACGCCTGGTGCATTGTTCCCACGCGCTTGACAGCCTTCTCGGGTGTCATGCCGAGGTGCTTGACCAAGTTCCGCTCGGTCTCGTCGAGGATGTCGGCGGACGAAAGCGGACGGTACATGCCCTTGTCGGCACAGCGCAACAGCACGTCGAACAGCGGATAAGGGATGAGCACGCACGCATCGAGCACCGCCGAGTACATCTGCCGCCCTACCGCGTCTGGACAAAGCCGGTCGTCACGGGCCCTTCGGTCGCCTCGCGGGTCAACTCGTCGAGAGCTTCGCGGCGCTCAGCCGCATGATTGCGCTGGAACGCATCAAGATCAACGAGGCGCACGCGACGATGCCGGCCCGGCTTAGTGAACGGGATCCGCCCGTCCTCGAGCAGCCCGACAAGGGTCGGGCGCGAGATCCCAAGGAAGTCCGCGGCCTTCTGCGTCGTCATAATCGTGTCGCGCGGCACCACCGAGATTCCCTTGCCCTGCTGCATCGCGTCCACGACATCCTTGAGGATCTCGAAGACGTTCAACGGCAGCGTGATCTGCTCGCCATCGGGTCCCACGAGCGCGGGCATGTCATGGCCGTGAAGGATGCGCGAGACCGACGCGAGAGCCTCCGACTCGTCGGGGGTCGCGAACGTCACGGGAACAGTTGCAGGTACGGCCATGCCTCAACTCTAATCGAAGAAATCGAAAACGGGTAGTGCATCCTCGGGAACTCGACCGTTCCTGATTGCGCCCGGGCGAGGCGCACCCTTGCGTGACATCTTTCGCAGCGGGTCTTGGGCGCCGACAGGCGACAGAGGCTCGTCACGCGGCGAGCGGTGCGCGATGAGGGTGCAACGGCGCGCAGCCGGGGCTGGCCAGTTGTGTTGCGCCCGTGGGCGCTACGCAGTCGCAAGCACGCAGACATCCCCCTGGAACGGCCTGAGCTCCACTTCGCCACCAGCGCGCCGCGCGATGCCCATCGCCAACCCCCTGTGCACCCCGCACACCACCTCGGGGTGACGGCGCGCGTCGTCCAGGAACGGACACGCCCGAAGTGCAAGCCCGCCCTCGGCGCGCTCGGGAGCGAAGCCCAACTGAGCGAACACGTCCGCGAGCGCATCGACCACACCAACCTCTCCAAGGTCGAGACCCTCAGCCCACCGCTCCCCCGCGTTCTGCGCGCGCGCCGCGACAGGACCCTCGCCCGCCGCGGCCTCGGTGAGCGCCGCGAGCATCCCCGCCTGGGCGTCGGGCACCCGTACGGCCCGGAACACCACGTGCGGCCTGCCCCGCCCGCCGGTGGGCACCGCGTGGCCCGCGACCCGACCGTCGTCCGCCAAGTGCTCCAGATGAAACCGCACCGTGGTCACGTGCAGACCCAGCAGCTCGGCAATCTCGCCAGCGGTCACGCCAGCGCCCGCGCCGCGCACCGCCCCGAGCACGCGCTCGGCGCCGGGACGTGCGTCCTCATCAACCATCATGATTAAAGAGTAGCGTTATCCTCGTAAATCAACCGGGACGGAGGGACCATGGGCGCAAAGAGCACCCGCCGCCCCCGCACCGACCGCCTCACCACCGTGTGGATGCTGCTTGCCCTCGCCGGCGCCGTCACCGCGATCGCCACCCGCAGCGTCCTGCCGCACACGTGGTGGACCACCATCCACCTGGCCACCCTGGGCGTGCTGACCAACGGCATCCTGCAATGGAGCTGGTACTTCGCGCGCGGCCTGCTGCACCTACCCCCCACCGACCGCCGCTCCGGCCGCGACGCCGTGATCCGCTCGCTCACCTTCAACGCCTCGCTCATCGGGCTCATCGCGGCCATGTGGTCGGGCGCGCCCGCCCTGGTGATCGCGTTCGCGGCCGCCGTTGGCGCCGTGGTCGCGTGGCACGGCCTGGCCATCGTGATCGCCACCAAGCACGCGCTCGGCTCGCGCCACGCCCCCCTGCTGCGCTTCTACGTGGCCGCGTCCGCGCTGTTCGTGACCGGTTGCACGATCGCGGGCTTCCTCACCGTCGCGCTGTTGGACGCCAACGCGCCCGCTTGGCTCCTCGACGCCCACGACGGCCTGACGCTCGCCCACGCCATCGTCATGGTGGGCGGTTGGCTTGGCCTCACCATCGCGAGCACCCTGGTCACGCTCGGCCCCACGGTCCTGCGCACCCGCATGGAGGCCGACGCCTCCTCCGCCGCCGTACGCGGCCTCCCCTGGCTCGCGGCGGCAGTCACGGCGTCGGGCACCGCGGCCGCGCTGGGCTGGATGGCCGTGGCGGGGGCGTCCCTCGCCGCGTATGCCCTCGGGCTCGCCGTGTGGATAGGCCTGCCGTTCGCGCGCGTGGCCCTGTCCAAGGGCGCCCGGGAGCACGCGGGATGGACGCTCGTGGGTGGCATCGCATGGACGGGCGCGGGACTGGTCACGGTCGCGGTACTCATCGCCAGGGCGCCCGACGCGAGCGCGGCACACGACGCTGTCATGCAGTGGATCCCCCTCATCGGCGTCGCGGGACCTGCGCAGATCTTCGTGGGCGCCCTGACATATTTGCTGCCCGTGGTGGTGGGCGGCGGGCCCTCGACCGTGCGCCTCGGCATCGCGACGCTCGAGACCGCCTCGACCCTGCGCCTCACCGCCCGTGCGGCGAGCCTCGCACTGCTCGCCGTCACCACCGGCATCGGCGCCGACGCTCGCTGGGCCTGGTGGGCCATCGTCGCCGCGACCTTCGCCGCCGACATCGTCCTCATGGGCGTTGCCGGAGCGCGCCAGGCCAATGCGCGTCACGCGCCGGGCGGAGCGGTGCCGCTTGCCATGCCACTCGTGGTGGCCTCAGGTGCGGACGCGCCGAAGAGCCCCGAAACCGACGCCAGGAGCCTGCTGTGACCACCCCCACCGTGCCGCCTGGTTTTGCACAGCCGGGCCCCAACCCTCCCGGCCCCGGCTCGCCCAACCGTGTAGAGGGCGCGCCCCTCACTCCCACGCCCGCGATCCCCAGGCGCGCGCAGGCGCTCATCGCGCTGCTCGCGGTCGGCGTACTGACGCTGGGCGCGATGGTGCTTGCGGACCCGTCGCCCGCGACGACTGCGGCCGCTGACACCGGCGCAACCTCCGTCGCCCCCACGGGCAACACCACCGAGGTCACGGTGGGCGTGCACGGGATGTCCTTCTCGCCCAGCACCATCGAGGTCCCTGCAGGCGACCGGCTTGTCATCACGTTCACCAACACCGGAGACCAGCGGCACGACCTGGTGCTCGCGAGCGGCGTCGAGACCCCCGCGATCGCTCCTGGCGAGCAGGCAGTGCTCGACGCGGGCGTCATCACCCAGAACGAGCAGGGCTGGTGCTCCCTGGCCGGGCACCGCGCGATGGGCATGGAGCTGACCATCGTGGCAGTGGGCGCAGTGGCCCCGTCGGCCGATGCCGAAGTCGCGTCCGACCAGGGCGCGATGCCTGGCATGAACCACGGCAACAACTCCGGCGACGCTGACGTAGCAGCCCCATCCATGGCCGCCCTCATGGCCGCCGCCGAGTCCACGCAGGCCACCCCCGCCGATCTCCCTCCCCTCACCGACGAGACCGTTCACGAGTACACCTTCACCGTCACGGAGTCCACGGAGGAGGTCGCGGACGGCGTCACCCGCGCCATCTGGACCTACAACGGCACCTCGCCCGGCCCCACGCTGCACGGACGCATCGGCGATACCTTCCGCATCACGCTCGTCAACGCGGGCTCGATGGGCCACTCGATCGACTTCCACGCGGGCGAGCTGTCGCCCGACGAGCCGATGCGCACCATCGAGCCTGGCGAGTCGCTGGTCTACGAGTTCACCGCGGGCCGCTCGGGCATCTGGATGTATCACTGCGGCACCATGCCCATGACGCAGCACATCGCGAACGGCATGTTCGGCGCCGTGGTGATCGAGCCGGACGGCCTGGAACCCGTGGAACGCCAATACGTCCTCATCCAGTCAGAGCTGTACCTGGGGGCGCAAGGAGGCCCGGCGTCGGCCGCGAAGGCCTCCGCGATGGCGCCCGACGTGGTGGCGTTCAACGGCCGCGCTTTCCAGTACGCGGCGCACCCCCTGGCGGCCACGGCGGGCGAGCGCGTGCGCATCTGGGTGCTCGATGCGGGGCCGAACGCGGACCTGGCCTTCCACGTGGTGGGCACGCAGTTCGACACGGTGTGGAGCGAGGGCGGGTACTCGGTGTATCGCGGCGTCTCGACGGACGGGATCACGCAGGGCGCCACGGGAGCGCAGGTACTACCGCTGCTCGCGGCCCAGGGCGGGTTCGTCGAGTTTGTGCCGCCGGAGCCGGGTCACTACGCCATCGTGAATCACCAGATGAGCCTGGCCGAAAAGGGCGCCAAGGGCGTCCTGGAGGTCGTGGCTGCGCCGTGATGCTCAGGCCGTAGCGGTTAGCCTCCGGCAAACGGTGGCAGCACGTCGACCCTGTCGCCAGGCATCAGCGCCACGCGGCCGGCTTGTCACACCCTCGTTGGAGGCTCGACCCATGACGAGACCACCAACGCCACCGGCCATACGCACGCCGAACGCACCTTTGGCTGTGTTGCTTGGTGCGCAACAGGCTACACTGGCATCGTGATCAAGTCCTTCCAGCACAAGGGCTTGCGCATGCGCTTCGAGAGAGGAAGCCATGCTGGCGTCCAACCTCACCATGCGAAGCGTCTGCGCCTGCAACTCGCGGCGCTCGACACCGCGCACGAGGTAGAAGACATGGACATCCCTGGCTTTGGGCTCCACTCACTGAAGGGCAACATGGCGAACCGCTGGTCAGTGACAGTCAGCGGCAACTGGAGAATGACGTTTGAGTTCCGCGACGGGAACGCCTACGTCTTGGACTACGAGGACTGCCACTGATGGATGCACTGTCTCCGATGCACAGTCCCCCGCACCCCGGCGAGTTCATCACCGGTGTCTACCTCGAGCCGTTCGGCGTGACCGGACGCGCGCTCGCACAGCACCTCGGGGTCGCTCCGTCGACTTTGAGCCGTGTACTCAACGGCAGCAACCGGGTGAGCCCGGAGATGGCGCTCCGCCTGTCGAGAGCCCTTGGGCGCAGCGCCGAAAGCTGGCTTGCCATGCAGAACTCTCACGACCTCTGGGTAGCTCGCCAGAGCCTCGACCTGGAACGCATCGAGCCGCTCGAACTCGGAGCGGCGTAGCGGCAAACCCGCGTCGAGAAGAACCTGGTTAGCCTCCGGCGAACGGAGGTAGGACGTCGACCCTGGCGCCATCGGCGAGCACGTAGGCATCGTCCCGGCGCACCCCGCCGTCGAGCACCGCACACTGGCCGATCACGGGTGCCGCAGACTCCCCCGCCGCACCCAGTGCCGCTCGCAACTGCGCGACGTCGCTCGCCTCCACGCGCAGCTCGTGGGCGCCGACGGCCTCGGCGGCGGCGGCGAACAGCCTCGCGGTGACGGTCACGCCTTGGCCTGCGGCCAGTCCAGCGCGAGCGCCGAGGCCTTGGCGGTCGCGTCCTCGACGCCCGCCATGCCCGTACCCGCCACTCCGGCGGCGTAGCCCACCAGGAAGGTCGCGAGCGGCGCAGCGGGTCGCATCACCGAATGCGCGGCATCGCGCGCCACGTCGAGCAACGCCTGCGAGTCCACGCCGGTCACATCCACGCCTAGGCGTTCGCTGAGCGCCGCGACCCACGCCTCGAGTTGATCCTCACTCATGAGAGCTCCCCTTCCCAGTACTGCACGTCTTCCCAAGTATCCACGTCTCGCGCCGCCCCGTGCACGTCCGCGACCGCGACCATGTTGAGCCCGGAGGTGACGCGCCGCAGCGAGGCGCCTGGCCCCGCCTCGCCCGCACACCTCGCGGCGATCGCGGCGCGCCGATAGATGGCGACGAGCGGCTGGGGGAAACCCTCGCCGTCGACCAGCCATACGCCGTCAACCAACACCGTGCCGTCGGCCGGTTCGCTGCCTGTCGCCTCGCCCACGCGCTCGAGAAGCGAGGCCACTCCCACCGCCGCCCGCGGGGTATCGGAGCCGAGGACCAAGACCAGCTCAGAGCCGTCCCCCGCCGCGTCGAGCGCCGCGAGGCCTGCGGCTAAACCTGCCGCAGGTCCCGAGCCCGGCGGTTCCTCGCAGGCCCACAGAGCGCTCTCCCTCTTGAGGTGCTCCCCGCCGACGATCACCACGCGAGACGCCCCGGCACAGGCGTCGAGAGTGCGATCCATGAGGCTACGGCCCGCGACGATCAGCTCGGGCTTGGAGACTCCCGAAAGCCGCGTGCCGGCACCCCCCGCGACGATGATGGCGGCAAACGGCGCGGCGCCCTCGCCTACGCCTGAGCCACCGCTGGCGGTCACGACTCGCTGGCGGCCTCGCGGCGCCACGAACCCGACTTGCCGCCGTCCTTGGCGATCAGGCGCACGTCGCGCAGACTGGTGGCCTTGTCGAGCCCCTTGACCATGTCGATCACGTTGAGCGCGGCCACGCTGACGGCGGTAAGGGCCTCCATCTCGACGCCGGTGCGGTCCGCGGTGCTGACCTTGGCGCGGATGGCCACTCCATCGTCGGTGACCTCGAGGTCGACCACCACGCCATGGACGCCGATGACGTGGGCGAGCGGCAGCAGCTCGGGCGTGCGCTTGGCGCCCGCGATTCCGGCGATGCGCGCCACGGCGAGGACGTCGCCCTTGGGCACCGAACCGTCGCGCAGCGCGGCGACCACATGCGGCGCGCACTCAACAAAACCCTCGGCGACCGCGTGCCGCACCGTCGGCTGCTTCTCGGTGACGTCCACCATGCGGGCATGACCCGCGTCGTCCAGGTGCGTAAATGTGCTCATCCGGCAAACCTCCTGACCATGAGGCTATCGCCAGCCTGCACCTCGGTCGTCGCTGCGGGCACCCGAGCCAGTCCGTCGGCCATCGCGAGCCGTGCCATCAGGTGCGAACCTGCACCCGCGCCGGTCGCTGGCACCACCATGTCGCCGTCCGAGCGCTGCGTGATGAACCGCACCGGCATGAACTGCTCTCGCCCCGCCGGGCTCGACCATGGAGCGCCCGCCTCCGCCGACTGCCACACGCGCAGGGGCGAGAGGCCCCGCATCGACCGGATCACGGGGAGAGCGAACATCTCGAAGGACACGGCAACGGACACGGGGTTGCCGGGAAGACAGAGCAGCGGCACACCGTCCACGATGCCAAGCCCCTGCGGCTTTCCTGGCTGCATCGCGATGGACCTGAAGTCGACCCCCGCGCCCGCGAGCGCGGCCTTGACCACGTCGTAGTCACCCACGCTCACGCCGCCCGTGGTGACCACCAGGTCGACGTCTTGGCTAGCAATCGCCGCGAGGACGTCGGGGACGCTGTCCCCCACGGGGCCGAGCAACACGGGAACCCCGCCCGCGCCGCGCACCAGGCCGTCGAGCAGATACGAGTTCGACTCGTAGATCTGCCCGGCGCCCAGTTCAGCCCCAAGGGGGGCCAACTCGTCCCCCGTCGACAGGATGCCGACGCGCGGACTGCGGAACACCGTCACCCGGCCTGCACCCACCGCGGCGGCGGCCGCGAGATGCCGTGCCGCGAGCTCGACGCCGGCCGCGATGACCCGGTCCCCGCAACGCGCGTCCTCGCCACGCATGCGCACGTGCGCGCCCTCGGCACGCACCTCACAAACAGTCACCTCACCAATACCCGCGGCGCCGCCATTCTCAACACTGTCCGACTCGTCGGCCACCTCGACCGGAACCACGGTGTCGGCGCCTGCGGGCATCGGCGCTCCCGTCATGATGCGGATCGCCTGACCAGGCGCGAGTACCGCCTTCGCGGGGACTCCCGCGCGGGACTCGTCCACGATTGCCAGGCGCACGGTTGCGGAGTCAGTGACGCCCTGCACGTCCGACCAACGCACCGCGAAACCGTCCATGGCGGAGTTGTCGAATGGCGGCGAATCCGTGTGTGCCACCACCTCGGCTGCTGTCACGTGACCCAACGCGTCCCTGAGCGCGAGCTCGATCGCCACGGGCTTGGGGGCAAGCTCAAGCGCGGCCTCGGCGTGCTCGTCGGCTGTTCTCATGCGGGCTCTCCTGTGGCGTCGGTTCCGGTCACATCTGCCCGGCGAATCGCGAGTTCACGCCAGCGTCCCTCGCGTGCGTCGATCACGGACAGCACTCCCGTGAGGGGGACGCCGATGCCGGTGAGCAGTTTGACGGTCTCGGTCGCCATCGCGGCACCCACCTGCCCGCACAGCGTCCCCAGCACCCCGCCAGCGTCGCACACCCCAAAGTCGGGCGGCGGCTCCACGGGAAACAGGTCGCGCAAGCCAATCGTGCCGTCGAACACCGTGACCTGCCCGAACCATCCCTGGACGGCACCCCACGCGACCGGAATCCCCAGGCTCGCGGAGGCATCGGCGACGGTAAGCCGCGAGGCGAAGGTATCGGTGGAGTCCACGATCACGTCATGTCCGGCCAGGACCTCGGCGGCGTTGCTGTCGGTCAGGCGAATCGCGAGCGCATCAACCCGCACGCTGGGTGCGATCACGCCAAGAGCCTCCGCGGCGGCCGTAACCTTGGCGCGACCCACGTGGACGGGGCCAAACAGGATTTGCCGATGCAGGTTGCTCGAGGCCACCGAGTCGGAGTCGATGAGCGTCAGGTGCCCCACGCCCGCCGCCGCCAGGTACAGGGCAACGGGACATCCGAGTCCCCCTACTCCCACCACAGCGACCCTGGCCCGTTCGAGCGCGTTCTGCCCTTGCGTGCCGAAGCCGTTCAGCACCCGCTGGCGAAGATAGGGATCAGACATGAGTGAAGGAACTGTACCTATCAATCACTATCGAGACGATGTCGGGATGCGGCGCAAGCGCGGCGGTGACGACCTCTGCCCCGGCTTCCTGCAAGCGTGACTGGAACACTCCCGGCGCAAGCAGGTACGAGGCGATCGCGACTGCGCCATCCTCCCCGTACGCGCGTGCCGCCTTCACCGCATCGGCCACCGAGGGGTCGAGGCCCGCCGCATACGCGACACGCACGGGCCCATCCCACGTGCTCCTCAGGAGCTCCGCGGCCGCCGTTGTGTCGGCCTGCGCGCGTTCGTCAGAGGAGCCCGCCGCCGCGAGAACGAGGGTGGACTCGCTCGACACACGGGCCTCGCGAAGCCGGTCAAGGATCACGGCGGTCAAACGTTGGTCGGGCCCGAGCGCCCCTGCGGCCACGATGTCGTCCCGTCCAGCAACAGCCTCCGCGATGTCGTGATAGACGTGATAGCCGCCGGCGAGCAGCAGCGGGACGACCACCGCAGAGAGCCCCTCGTCCGCGACCGGAATCTCGGTGATCACATCCGCGAGGAAGGGCCCATGGACGTCGACGAAGGCCTCGCGCACTTCCACTTCCGGAAGCGCGATGCGTACGGCCGCGAGCAGGTCTCTGATGGCCTGCTGACCGGCGGCGGACTTGGTGCCGTGAGCGCAACCAATCAGGATCGGCGTTGTGACCGCAGGCACTGGTAGTGCCGCTGGCCCACTCAGGAACTCACTGTGATCGGTCATAACGTCTCCCCTACGGTCGGACCGTTGCCGCGATCTCAGAAGCCAAGAACCCCTCGAGCGCCACCCTTCCGAACACGATAACCGCCGGAGGTTTCACTCCCGTTTCATCCGCAATACGGCTTACGTCCCCCAGGGTCGCATGCGTGATGCGCTCGCGCGGTGTGGACCCATTTTCTATGATCGCAACGGGCAGGCGGGGGTCTACGCCCTCTTCGCGCGCGGCCGCGACGAACTGCTCGAGTGCGCCTACCGCCATGAGCGCCACGACCGTCGCGCCCGCCTTGAGCACACCCATCACCCCGTCCTCAGGTCCCGCGTGTCCCGACGTGATGACCACCGTGGCCGCGACACCGCGCTGCGTGACGGGCACCCCCGCGAGCCCCGGAACGGAGATCGCCGAGGAGATACCGGGAACCATCTCCACCGCCACACCGGCCCTGAGGCATGCATGGATCTCCTCCCCGCCTCTGCCAAAGACGAAGGGGTCACCCCCCTTGAGCCTCACCACGGTGAGACCCTTGCTCGCCCTATCGACCAGCAGGTCATTGATCTCATGCTGCGGGACGGGGTGATTGTTGGGCGACTTGCCCACGTCAATGATCTCGACCTCGGACGGGAGCCTGGACAGTAGCCCCGTGGCACCCAGGCGGTCAGTGACCACCACGTCGGCCTCGGCGAGCATGCGCATTCCGCGCACCGTGATCAGGTCCAGCGCGCCGGGACCCGAGCCCACGAGCACCACCCTGCCGTCCCGCGGGCGAACATGACGAAGGTCGATCTCGCCGTCATCCACGACCCGCGCCAACGAGTCACGCACGCGAACGGCCCTCCTCGGGTCGGCCTCACCTAGCGAGACGACTCCAAAGGTGAGGTCTCCGTGAGTCGACTGAGCCGCCATGCGCGCGGGCGTGAGCTTGGCATCGGACGCATTCACGCACCAGATGCGCTGCGCCTCGCACCAACTCGCGACATCGGAATTGGCCACGGGATTGTCGGAGGCTGCGACCACGAGCCACGCGCCATCGATGTCGGAACGATGGACCGTGCGCTCACGCCATTCCAACTCGGACCGCGAGGAGAGCGCCTCGATCTCCGGAGTGGCAAAGGGCGAGACGACCAGCACGTCGGCGCCCGCGTCAACGAGGGCACGAGCCCGACGAGTGCCGACGGCCCCTGCGCCCACGACCACGACCCGCCGCGCCGTCATATCAAGCGAAACAAGCATCGCTAGATCACCTCAGGGGAACCGACGAGCCCGCGCCCGCCGCCGGCCGTCACGCTCAAGACCCTGATTCCGGGCGCCACGCGCCCGCCGCGTCCACGATGCGGCGCGTGACGGACGGCTCATGGGCGATCGAAACGAACCACGCCTCAAACGAGCTCGGGGGCAGCGATATGCCTTCCGAGCGCATGTGGTGGAAGAAGGCTTTGAAGGCCTCGGCGTCTTGCGCCGACGCGTCGGCAAAGGTCACTGGGGGCGTGTCGAGCCCCAGGAAGAACGAGAAGAGCGTCCCGGCGCGCCCCACCGCATGGGTCACGCCCGAGGCGAGGAACGCCTCATGGACGCCCTCACGCACGTCGTCGGCCGCCCTTGCGAGCGCGATGTACGCGTCGGCATCCATCAGGTCGAGAGTCGCGATGCCCGCCGCGACAGCCACCGGATTGCCGGAAAGGGTGCCCGCTTGGTAGACCGGCCCCAGGGGTGCGAGTTGTTCCATCAGGTCGAGCCGTCCGGCAACCGCGGCCACAGGAAGCCCCCCGCCGATGACCTTGCCAAACGTCACGAGGTCGGGAACCCAAGGCTCTTCGCCCCGCGCGAGGGCCTCGTCCCTCTCGACGCCCCACCAGCCCGAGGGGCCCGCACGGAATCCCGTGAGCACCTCGTCGAGGATGAATACCGAGCCCTCGTTGCGGGTGAGTTGCGAGATGAGGCGGTTGAAGCCGTCTGGCGGACGCACCACGCCCATGTTGCACGGCGCCGCCTCCGTGATGACCGCGGCGATCCGCTGGCCATATTCGGCAAAGGCCCCCGTGAGCGCGTCAACATCGCCATACGGCAGCACGATGGTCTCGGCCGCCGTCGACGCCGTCACCCCCGCGCTGTCGGGGGTCCCCGCGGTGGCGAGCCCCGAACCTGCGGCTACCAGGAACGGGTCGGCGTGACCGTGATAGAGGCCAGCAAACTTGATGACGAGATCCCGCCCGGTGGCAGCGCGCGCAAGCCGCAGCGCCGTCATCGTGGCCTCGGTACCCGTCGAGACCAGGCGCACCCGTTCGGCGGGCGCATAGCGCTCCCTGATCCGCTCGGCGAGCTCGATCTCCCCCTCGGTGGTGGCCCCAAAGCTCAGGCCTCGCTTGGCGGCTCGGGTCACGGCCGAAATCACGCGGGGGTGAGCGTGACCCGCGATGCCAGCCCCCCATGACCCCACGAGGTCCGTATAGGCCTTGCCCGAGGCGTCGGTGACCGTGGCGCCGCGCGCCGAGGCGATCGGCAACGCGTGTCCACCGACACCGTTCCACGCACGCACGGGGCTGTTGACGCCACCCGGCAGGATCGCCCGCGAGCGCTCGTCCCACGCTCGTTGGCCCTTGGGCGTGCGCAACGCAGCAGCGTGCATAGCCTGCCGCAGCTTGTCGGCATTCGGTCTCATGAGTCCTCCCGCAACCATGCGGCAAGGTCAAGAGCCGCGTATGTCAGCACCATATCGGCCCCTGCTCGCACCATCGACGTGAGCGCCTCGAGGTGGGACGCCTTGCGGTCGATCCACCCGTTCGCGGCAGCCGCCTCGATCTGGGCGTATTCGCCTGAGACGTGATACGCGGCGACGGGAATGTGGGACGACGCTGCGACGTCGGCGAGCACGTCGAGGTACGGCAGCGCGGGCTTGACCATCAGGATGTCCGCCCCCTCCGCCTCGTCGATCGCCGCCTCGAGAGAACCCTCGCGGCGGTTCGCGGGGTCCATCTGATAGGTCTTCCTGTCGCCCACAAGCGTGCTGTCGACCGCCTCCCTGAAGGGGCCGTAGAACGCGGACGCGTATTTAGCCGCATACGCGAGCACTGCGGTGTCGGAGAAGCCCGCACCGTCGAGCGCGCTGCGCACCGAGGCAACCTGGCCGTCCATCATGCCGCTGAGCCCCAGCACGTGGGCGCCCGCGCGAGCCTGGGCAACCGCCATGCGGTCGTAGACCGCGAGCGTCGCGTCGTTGTCGACCCGTCCGTGCTCGTCGAGTACCCCACAGTGTCCGTGCGAGGTGAACTCGTCGAGGCACAGGTCGGCCATCACCACCAGGCGATCCCCCGCGGCGGCGACCGACTCCTCGATGGCCCTGTTGAGAATCCCGTCGACTGCGCATGCCGCGGTCCCCTGCTCGTCCCTCACCGACGGCACCGCAAAGAGCATGACCCCGCCAAGGCCCGCGTCGGCTGCCGCAATCACGGCCTCGCGCACCCGAGCAAGCGGCCATTGAACGACGCCTGGAAGGGAAGCGATCGCGTGGGGCGCGTCGAGGCCTTCCTTGACGAAGAGCGGCAGCACGAGCTGACGCGGGTGCGGCCTGGTCTCACGGACTAGCGCGCGCATGGGCGCCGAGCTCCTGAGCCTGCGGGGGCGGCGTGTCGATTCGCTCATGGCGCGGTCCTTCCGGTGGATCTCTCCCACGCGGCGACGAGGGCGTCGTACGTGGGCTCGTCGGCAATGGCATTCACGGTGAGGCCCACGGCAATCGCGGCGGCCGCCGTCGTGGCGCCGATTGCCACCATTCTTGTCGAGTCATGAATGTGGGGACAGGCCGAGGCGAGGTGAGCGGCCATCGAACCCGAGGTCAACAGGACCGCGTCAATTTCGCCTGCCGCCAACGCCTCGACCTGGTGTGCGGTGGGGCCAGGCCCCGCGACCGTGCGGTACGACTCCACCGCCGTCACGTCCCATCCCTTACGGCTCAGGCCCGTGACGAGCACGTTCGAGGCCTTGTCTCCCAAGGGGACGAGCACGCGTCCTGGGCCCTGAGGGAAGTCGGCGACCAGACCCAGCGCGGTCGCGGTCGCGGGAATGAGCGAGACGGGAAGCCCCACCGAGGCGCACACCGCACGCGTCGCCTGACCCACCGCGGCAATCCGCGCGGGCGGCACTGCGGCGCTCAGCCATGAGGACGCGGCCTTGGCCTCCGCACTCATGGCCAGCACGGCGTTGCGGCTGGTGACCGCCATCCAGTCGAAGCGACCCTCACACCACTCACGCGCGGCACGCTCGAGCGCGGCCGGATCCGAGGTGGGGGCGATCTCGATGAACTCGACCTCCTCGGGCACTGCCCCCGCGCGCGCCACGAGCTCGGCAAGGCCCCCGCGGCTTGGGGTCACGGGCACCATGACCCGCGGCCCCGCAAGCGCTTCGGTCACGGGCGACCCATCAGGCGCCCCGCGCCCCGCCCCAGCAACGAGTGAGCGGAAATCATCCCGAGCCGTGCGGCGTCGGCAACCGGACCCCGTGTCGTCTCGCTCAGGTGCAGCGTGCCTGCCGCGTTGGTGACCCGGACGGTGAGCCTGAGATAGCCGTTTTCGACCACCGCGTGGGCCCCCATCGGCGCCGAGCAGCCTGCCTCGAGCACGCGGAGGGCCTCACGTTCAGCCACCGTCGCCGCACGGGATTCCGGGTCGTTCAGGAGCGTCACGGCACGCATCAGATCGGCGTCCGCATCGGAACGAATCTCGACGGCCAGCGCCCCTTGACCGGGAGCGGGCACCATCGCGTCGTACGCGAAGATCTCACTCACGTCATCGTGGCGACCGAGCCGCTTGAGGCCTGCCACGGCGAGCACGACGCCGTCGACCGAATCCCCCACCATCGCGAGCCTCGTGTCGACGTTGCCGCGAATGGGCACCACCTCAAGGTCGGGCCTGAGCATGATCAGTTGAGCGGCGCGACGCGGGGAACCTGTGCCGATCCGAGCACCCTCACGAAGGTCGGCCAGCCGCGCGCCGTTGGCGCACAGCGCATCGCGCGAGTCCTCGCGCACGGGAATCGCGGCGAGCGTGATTCCCTCATAGGGGCCCACAGGGATGTCCTTGAGCGAGTGGACCACCAGGTCGCATTCGCCCGCGAGCAACGCCTCACGCACTGCGGTGACGAACACCCCTGCGTTGTCATTGCCGACGAGCGATCCGGTAGTCCTGTCTCCATGCGTCGAGACGATGTGGAGCTCCACATCGATATCGATGCCCTTGGCGCGCGCCACACTCGTGAGTGCCGCGGCGAGGGCCGTCGACTGGGCGCGTGCGAGCGCGCTTCCGCGTGTGCCGAGCTTGAGGATCATGGCACCCATCGTCCCATGTGTCGGCGCACGGGGCGTGCGCGTTACGGGCGCTTGTTTCGCGCCAGCATGACCGCCCCAAAGGCGAGCAGCGCGGCACCGATTGCGATCCATAACGCGACGGGAGGGCCGGAGTTCTCGGTGGTGGCGTCGGCGGACGGCGTGTCGCCGGGTTCGGCGGTGGGGGTCGCGGTCGACGGCGGAGCCACGGGGACACTCGACGCCTGCTCCGAGGCCGCAACCGGGTCGGCCGAGTCGGCTGCTTGACTCGTCGTGGGCGCCTCGGCGATAAAGGTCAGCGCTCCCTCGATGGGGTGGCCATCGTTCGCGACCACTCGCCAGGCGATCAGCACGGAGCCCCCTGCGAGGTCGGGAAGCATCACCCGCACCGACGACGGCATGGGGAAGGTCACCTCGAGCGCCGTAACCGTTCCCTCAGAGTCGGTCGCCGTGGCCTCCGCGCCAATCGTCAGCAGATCCTCCGAGAACGTGAGCGTCACGGCATCCCCTGCCTTGACCGTCGACTCCTCACCGGGAGTCACATCGATAAGCGACGTGTGCGCGCTCGCGGGAGCGGCCACCGCGAGGGTCAAGAGCAGACCCGCGACCACGGCGGTCAGTACGGCGGAGAGGCGCTTCATAGGTCCATTGTCACCCGTGTGTCATCCAACCTTCACCTTGTGGTTCGAGGCCACCTCCGACGAGCCCGGCTTGTGTGCGTCACAATGAGGCCATGAAGGTCGCGTTGGTCGCAGAGTCGTTCCTCCCGCATTCGAATGGCGTCACCAACTCGCTGCTGCGGGTGATCGACCATCTGACCGCTCGCGGCGACGAGGCGATGGTGATCGCCCCCGAGTCCAAGGGCAGCCTCGGCCCCGTGCGGTATGGAATCGCCTCAATTACGCGCCTGCCCGCGATGGGCTGGCCCGGCTACCGAGACGTGCGCGTGGCCCTGAGTGGGGTCGGCAAGATTTCGCGCGTGCTCGAGGAGTATGAGCCCGACATCGTGCACCTGGCCTCTCCGTTCACGCTGGGCTGGACCGCCGTCAGGGCCGCGAACGAACTCGATCTGCCGTGCGTGGCGATCTACCAGACCGAGATTCCCAGCTATGCGGATCGCTACGGCATGGCCTGGGGCGAGGGCATCCTGTGGAACCGCGTGCTCAACATTCACGAACGCGCGGACCTCACGCTCGCGCCCTCGACCTACGCGATGCGCCAGCTCGAGCAGTTGGGCGTGCCGCGCCTGCGTTTGTGGCCGCGAGGCGTCGACGCCGCCCGTTTCCATCCCTCCAAGCGCTCGGATGCGCTTCGCGAGCAGTGGGCTCCTCACGGCGAGATCGTGGTCGGATACGTGGGGCGCCTGGCCGCGGAGAAGCGCGTCGAGGACCTTGCGCGGCTAGCGTCCGTCGACGGCGTCACCGTGGTCATCGTGGGCGAGGGCCCCTCGCACCAGAAGCTCAAGGCCCTGCTTCCCGATGCTCACTTTCTCGGGTTTCTCACGGGGGACGACCTCGCGGAGGCCGTCGCCAGCTTTGACCTGTTCGTGCACTGCGGAGAGGTCGAGACGTTTTGCCAGACCATTCAGGAGGCGCTCGCGTCGGGCGTGCCCATTGTCGCGCCTCGTCGAGGCGGCCCGATCGACCTCGTGGACCACGGCGAGACGGGATTTCTCTACACGCCCGGCGCGCTCGACGAGATGGTCGCCTATGTGACCGCACTCGTCGAGGATGACGAGTTGCGTGAACGGTTCGCGACCCACACCCGTATGTCGGTCGAGGGCCGGACCTGGGAAAAGGTGTGCGACACCCTCATGGACTATTACGCAGAGGCCACGCGCATCCACGAGGAACGACCGGCCCTGGCTCCCGAGAGCGACAAGAGGCTCAAGGGCCTCGCGTGGAGGCCTGGCGAGATCGCCGAGGCGAGGGCCCGTCACCGCGAAGCCCCGTTCTGGGGAGCGAGGGGCTTCGGGCTGAGGGCCACCGATGTCGCCGACGCCGCCGATATTGCCGACATTGCCGACGTCGCCGACCCGGTTGACGGAGGTGAGAACTAATGCGCATCGCCCACCTTGCGAATTTCTACGGCCCCACGTCGGGAGGACTGCGCACTGCGATGCACGCACTCGGCGCTGGGTACAAGGAACTCGGTCACGAGATGCTGCTCGTGGTCCCAGGTCCACAGGACGTCGACGAGGAGACGCCTTACGGCCGACGCATCACCGTCAGGTCACCCCTCATTCCTGGCTCGGGCGGATACCGAGTGATCCTCAGGACCCGTCACGTGCGACGCCTGCTCGCGGCCTTCGACCCCGATGTGCTCGAAGTGTCCGACCGCACCACGCTGCGCTCGCTCGGCGCGTGGGCGACGAAGAGGGGCATCCCCTCGGTGTTCTTCGCACACGAGCGCGCCGACGGCATCCTGCATGCCAACCTTCCCGCATGGCTGCAGCGGTTCATCTCGGTCGAGGGCCTGGCCGACTGGCATAACCGCGGCACCCACCGACGCTTCACCACGATCGTGTGCACCACCGAATTTGCGCGCGCCGAGTTCACCCGCGCGGGGCTTGAGTCCGTCAAGATCCCCCTAGGCGTTGATCTTGACCGCTTCACCCCACGCAACTTCTCCTCCAAGGCCCGCGCGAGTGTCGCCACCGAGGACGAGACCCTGTTGCTCATGGCGTCACGCCTGTCGACCGAGAAGCGGCCCGAGCTCGCGATCGACGCCGTGCGGGTGCTCACCGAGCGCGGCGAGCGCGTGCGCCTCGTGAGCGCTGGCACGGGAAACATCGACCACCAGATGCGCGCACGTGCCGAGGGGCTTCCGGTCACGTTCCTAGGTTTTGTCAACGACCGCGACTACTTCGCCCAGTTACTCGCGAGCGCGGACGTGGTCGTGGCCCCAGGCCCCATCGAGACCTTCGGATTGGCCGCCCTCGAGGCCCTCGCGTCGGGAACCCCCGCCGTCGTCAATGCGGCATCGGCACTCCCCGAGGTGGTGGCCGACGCAGGCGTGGCCGCGCACGGCACCGCGGAGGGATTTGCCGACGCGATCGGCGAGGTGCTCGCACGCGAGCCCGGCGCACGCAGGGCCGCCGCCAGGGCCCGCGCCGAGACGATGCCGTGGTCCGCAACCGTCGAACGCATGATCGCCCTCCACACATCGGAACTCGGAGACCTCGTCTCCTAGCCCGGTAGCGCTCTAGTCCCCTAGCCCCCGTCACCCCACAGCCGAGGAGCCATCGTGACCGCTCGACCGGATGAGACACGACCGACTGGGCCCCGAGTGGTCGCCATGGGCGATTCGGTGACGCTGGGAATCGGCGACAGACACGTTCCCGGCGTGGGCGCGGGCTGGGCCGCTCACGTGGCACATGCCCTGGGCGCATCGAGCTTCACGAACGTCGCGGAGAACGGGACGAGGGCCCGAAATCTGGCAGCCAGCCAACTGCCTACTGGACTCATGCAGCAACCCGACATTGTGCTGCTTACCGTGGGTGGGAACGACGTGCTTCGCGGCGACTTTAGCCCCGCCGAAATCACCGAGAGGGTCAGCGATGCGCTTGAGCGGCTGGGCCGGCCAGGCAGGGAGATCGTCCTCGTGAGCCTCGACAGGATTGCCGCCTTCGACGTGCTCGGTCGTCGCGTCTCGGCGGTCATGGCAAGGCGCATCGGTCAGGCGAATGCCGCGCTCGAGGCTGCCGTCGCGGGAAAGAATGTCCGCTGGATCGACGGCGCCGACGTGTTCGCCCGGCTGGGCAGCGTCGCGTGGCACATCGACAGGATCCACCCGTCGCCCGCGGGGCATCGCGCGCTTGCGGCCGCGGCGCTCCGCGAACTCTCGGTCACCCATGCCCAGGTCACGCCCGTCGTGCCACCTGGATCGACGCCCCGGCTGGCCGCGAGGGCCTGGTGGCTCACTCGGCGGGGTGTGCCGTGGATGGCCAAACGGTCCAAGGACCTCATTCCGCAGGTGGCGCTGGTAGTGACGCATGAGTTGCTTGAGGACCGCCGCACCAGGATGCATTCAAGGCGTTGGCTCTCCGCTTAGCCCTGCCTCAGGGGCTCGACGCCCGCCACTCGGACAAAAGAAAGAGGGGTCGGACCGCATGTGCGGACCGACCCCTCTCCGAGGCTGTCGCTAGACGAGCCAGGAGTTCTTCTTGACGATGGGCAGCTTGCGCCACCACGTGCCGAGGCCGATGTCCTGGCGGCTCAGCTCGACATACACGATGCCGATGATCGCGAGCGAGTAGACGAGGTGCTCGTCGAGGAACGGGTTGTTCGAGGTGTACATCTGCGTCATGTACATGAACACGAGGAGGGCGGTGCCACCCCAGGCGCCCAGCTTGGAGCCGATGCCGAGCATGAGGGCGGCGCCCACGGCGAGAAGGCCGAACATGAAGCCCCAGTCGGTCCAGCGCTCTGCGCCCAGGTTGACAAAGAACTCGTGGAACGGGCTGTCGGGGTTTCCGCCGTAGACGAGGTAGCCCTCGGTCACGTGGCCGCCACCGATCCAGGACGCGGGACCAAAGTAGTCGACGACTCCGGTCTCGTCGTCCTTGCCCGTGTGGAACCCGAGCGCGAGAAGCTTGTCCAGGAATGCCCAGAGGAAGACAAAACCGATTGCGATGCGGGTGATGCTCAGGAACTTCCAGCCCAGCGAGGACTGTGCGGTTGCGACGTCAGCGACGTCAGTGTTCGTTGCCATGTTGTTTCTCCTATCGAAGGCCGTGGGGACCGGAGCGCTTCATTGCGCCCAACAACAACACTAGGACGGTCCCGGGTTCACGTCCCAGGACCTCCGTCCCCACAAGGATGACCTTACTCCGTACTCCTGGGAGGCCCCATTCCCTCGCGTCCGGAGACCGCGATCCTCGACGGCGCACGCCCACCTCAAAGCGGCTCGACGAGCATTCCGTTGACCAACGCCCCGAGCGCGGCCTCCATGTCAACGCCCTCCGGATCCAGCAGCCACTGGATCTGCAAACCGTCCATCGCGGCGACCACCTGCGCCGCGGCAATGTGCGTCACGACCCCTTGCCGCAACGCCCCTTCGCTTTCAAGGTCAGTGAATGCCCTTGCCACCGTCGCCTTGAGGGCCGCATAGCGCTCGACGAAGTAGTCGTGGGCCGGGTGGTCGGGCGCCGTGGCCTCGACCGACAGGTTGGCGAACAACTCGACGAGTCCCCGCTTGCTGGCGTTGTTCTTGGCGCTAGTGACCAGGTGACGGAGCACGGCCCTTGCCTCGAGTTGGTTGAAGCCGAGCTGGCGCACCTCACCGTCGACGCAGTCGACATCGTCTCGCCGTTGCAGCGCGGCCATGAGGAGCGCGGCCTTCGAAGGGAAGTGATACAAGAGCCCTGGGTGCGTCATTCCGCATCGTGCCGCGATGTCGCGCACCGAGGTCGCGCGGTAGCCCTGCTCCGCGAACATCTCGAGCGCGGCGTCAAGCACGAGCTCACGCGTCGCGTCGCCGCGCAACGCTCGTCCGTCGACGGTCATCTGGACCTCCTTGCAATCTTTTCTACCACATGGTAGATAATAGGGTCATTGCGCGCACATCGCGCGAACGAAAGGAACCTTGTGACCACGCCGCTGTACCTCGACCCCTCCGCACCCACCGCTGCCCGAGTCGACGACCTTGTCGCCCGGATGACGCTCGCCGAAAAGGTGGGGCAGATGATGCAGCTCCCAGGCAACCATGGGGTCGAGTCACCCATTCACGACTTCCACGTGGGGTCGATGCTGCACATGTCCCCCGAGCACCTGGTCCAGGCTGGTGCGCTCGCGGAGCAGACGAGGCTACGCATCCCGATTCTAATCGGCGAGGACTGCATTCACGGGCACTCGTTCTTCGAGGGAGCCACGATCTTCCCCACCCAGCTCGGGCTCGCCGCGTCCTTCGACCCCGACCTGCTTGAACGCGTCGGCCGGGCCACCGCGGTCGAGGTGGCGACCACCGGAATCCACTGGACCTTCTCCCCCGTGCTGTGCATCACCCGAGACCTGCGCTGGGGGCGCGTGAGCGAAACCTTTGGCGAGGACCCCCACCTCATCGGCGAACTCGCCGCCGCGATGATCCGCGGCTACCAGGGCGACGGACCCAAGGACCCGACGGCGATCCTGGCCACAGCCAAGCACTTCGCCGGATACTCCGAGACCCAGGGAGGCCGCGACGCCTCCGAGGCCGACATCTCCCGACGCAAGCTGTCCTCGTGGTTCCTGCCTCCCTTCGAGAAGGTCGCCCGCGAGGGCTGCGCCACCTTCATGCTGGGCTACCAGGCCATCGACGGCGTGCCCATCACCATCAACAAGTGGCTGTTGGGCGACGTGCTCCGCAAGGAGTGGGGCTACACGGGAATGCTCGTCACCGACTGGGACAATGTAGGAAACCTGGTGCGCGAACAGCGACTGTTCCCCGACTACGCGCACGCCGCAGCTGCCGCCGTCCAGGCCGGCAACGACATGATCATGACCACGCCCAAGTTCTTCGAGGGCGCGCAGCAGGCCGTCACCCAGGGGCTCCTGGACGAGGCCCTCATCGACCAGGCCGTTGGCCGCATCCTCACGCTCAAGTTCGACCTGGGCCTGTTCGAGGACCCCCGCCTCCCGGACGTCGAGCGCCAGGGCGCAGTCGTCGCGCAGCCCGCGGCCACCGCGCTCAACCTCGAGGCGGCTCGCCGCTCGCTGGTACTGCTGCGAAATGACGGACTGCTCCCACTGGCCCAGACCGTGCGGAAGATCGCGGTCGTGGGCCCGAACGCCGACGACCCCGACACCCAACTGGGCGACTGGGCCGGCAACTCGGGCCAGGCACACTGGCTGCAGACCGGCCACCCGCGCGACGCAATCACCACGGTGCATGACGGCCTGAAGGCGCTCGCCCCCGCGGGCTGCGATGTCACGTACGTCAAGGGCGCGGAAATCATCACCACCGGCAGGGACCCGATTGGCGAGTTCTTCCCCGACGGACAGCCGCGACCCGACATCGCCGTGCCCGTCGCACCCGATTTCGCGATGATCGCGGAAGCCGTCGAGTCGGCACGAGGAGCCGACGCCGTCGTTGCCGTCCTTGGCGACCGGATCGAGCTCGTCGGCGAGGGCCGCTCGACGGCCACGCTCGAGCTCCTGGGCGGTCAGATCGCGCTCCTCGACGCGCTCGTCGAGACGGGCACCCCCGTCATCCTCGTGGTGCTCGCGTCCAAGCCGCACGTCTTGCCGCCGTCGGCCGATCGCGCCGCGGCCGTCGTCTGGGCCGCCAACCCCGGATTGCTGGGCGGCCAGGCCATCGCGGAGCTCCTGTTCGGCGCAATCGAGCCAAGCGGTCGGTTGCCTATCTCTTGGCCCCGCCATGTGGGCCAGCAGCCCACGTACTACAACCAGATCGACGCGCAGCACGGCCACCGCTATGCGGACCTCACGCAGGAGCCCGCATGGGTATTCGGCGACGGCCTCGGCTATTCCACCGTGGAGTACCGCGACCTGCAGATCCTCACGCCCTCGCTGACCGCGAGCGAGACGGTTCGCGCCCGCGTGACCGTCGCCAACACGGGATGTCGCGATGCGGTCGAGACCGTGCAGGTCTATGTTCGAGACGTGAACACCTCCGCTACCTGGGCCGATCGAGAGCTCAAGTCCATCGCCCACGTGACAGTCGCGCCCGGCGAGTCCGCCACGGTCGACCTTGAGGTGCCCACCGCCGCGTGCTCGATCGTGACATCGCAGGGCGAACGGGTGATCGAGCCCGGAGCGTTCGAGTTGCTCGTAGGCCCGACGTCGAGGCTCGCCGACCTGCTGACGGCACCCTTCGAAGTGGCCGCGTCGTGACCGCGGCGGAACGCGTGATCGAGACGCCACGCCTGCGCAGGGCGCGCATCGGCGTCAGCCTGTTGTTCCTGGCAAACGGCGCCATGCTGGCCAACATCGTGCCCCGGCTACCCGAGATTAAGGCCCACCTCGAGCTCAGCTATACGGGCTTCGGCGTGGCGTGGGCCTTCGGCTCGCTCGGCGGCATCACCCTCGGCCTGCTGTCGGGGACGATGCTGAGGCGCTTCGGTTCCGCGCGCCTCGCGACGCTCACTCTCGCCATCCAGGCGTTTGTGATCTGGGGTGCGGGAGTGTCCCCCGCGGTGGGCCTGTTCGCAGTACTGCTGTTCCTCAACGGGGCACTCGACGCCAACACCGACGTGGCACAGAATGCCCAGGGCATGGGCGTCCAGCGCCGCATGGGCCGCTCGATCATCAACGGACTGCACGCGATGTGGTCGCTCGGGGCCGCGCTCGGCGGCCTGCTGGGCGGCGCGGCGATCGCCCTGCACCTCAGCATTGGCGCGCACCTCGGCCTGTCCTCCTTGCTGTTTGTTGGCCTGGCCATCGCGGCTCGGGTCCTCATGCTTGGGCCGGCGAGCGGCATCGACCGCGAGGAGGTCGCCCCCGCGCACAACGAGGCTCCCCGACGTCGATTCAGCATCCCCCGCGCCGCCGCACTCATCCTGCTCATGCTTGGCCTCATCGCTATCGCTGGCGCGGTGGCAGAAGACGCGGCGATCACCTGGTCCTCGATGTACATGAAGGACGACCTCGGGGTCGAGGAGAAGCTGGCGGGCTACGCGCTCGTCAGCCTCATGGCACTGCACTTCGTCGGTCGAATTTTGGGAGACAAGGTCGTCGACCGCTGGGGGAACCGCGCCGTCGCGCGAGCGGGAGGGGCCCTCACCGCGGTCGGAATGGGCATCGCTCTCGCGTGGCCCACCGTTCCAGGCACACTGCTCGGGTTCGCGGCGGCCGGCCTCGGCGTCGCAACCACGATCCCCGCCGCCTTCGCCGCCTCGGACGAGATTCCGGGCCTCAAGCCCGGCACAGGAATCACCATAGTCAGCTGGGCGTTGCGCCTCTCGTTCCTCGCAGGACCCCCGCTCGTGGGCGCAATCGCCGACGCGACCAGCCTTCGCGTGGGACTGCTGCTGGTTCCGGTGGCGGGAGTCGCCGTGGTGCTGTTGGCCGGCTCACTCACCGGCCGCAAGCCGCACGACGACGCTCCTCCCGCGATCATCACGCCCGCGCACTAGCCGCACCCACTAGCCGCACGCAGGCCCGCCGCGCGGGCGCTCTGCACGACCATCGGGGAATACCTTGGACCCCACCGCGTTATTAGATGCGTACGCATATATACCGCGTGGAGACCTAAGGAGCACCTCATGCAGTTCGGCATCATGTCCGTCAGCGACATCACCCGCAATCCGGTCACCGGCGTCACGCCCTCCGAGGCGGAGCGCATCGCCAACATCGTCAAGATCGCGGTCAAGGCGGAGGAGGTGGGCCTCGACGCATTCGCGATCGGCGAGCACCACAACCCGCCATTCTTCTCGTCCTCCCCCACGACCCTGCTCGCGCACATCGCGGCGCTCACCGAGCGACTCATCGTCACCACGTCGACCACGCTCATCACCACCAACGACCCGGTGCGCATCGCGGAGGAATACGCGATGTTGCAGCACCTGTCCAAGGGCCGCATGGACCTCATGTTGGGCCGCGGCAACACCGCCCCCGTCTACCCATGGTTTGGGCAGGACATCCGTCAGGGACTGCCCATCGCGCTCGAGAACTACAACCTGCTGCACCGCCTGTGGCGCGAGGACGTGGTCGACTGGGAGGGCAGCTTCCGCACCCCACTGCAAGGCTTCACGTCGACGCCGCGCCCGCTCGACGACGTGCCGCCGTTCGTGTGGCACGGCTCGATCCGCACACCCGAGATTGCCGAACAGGCCGCGTTCTACGGCAACGGCTACTTTGCGAACAACATCTTCTGGCCCAAGGACCACTACAAGCGCCTGATCGACTTCTATCGCCAGCGCTTTGAGCACTACGGCCACGGCACCGCGAAGCAGGCGATCGTCGGGCTGGGAGGCCAGGCCTTCATCGGCAAGACCTCGCAGGAGGCCAAGGCGCAGTTCCGTCCATACTTCAATGAGGCCCCCGTCTACGGTCACGGCCCGACGCTCGAGGAGTTCTCCGATCAGACGCCGCTGAGCGTCGGCTCAGTGCAAGAGGTCATCGACAAGACGCTGACGTTCCAGGAGACCTTTGGGGACTATCAGCGCCAGATGTTCCTCGTGGATCACGCGGGCCTGCCCGTCGAGATGGTGCTTGACCAGCTCGAACTGCTGGGCGGCGAGGTGGTGCCCGTGCTGCGCAAGGAACTCGAGTCGCGCCGCGACCCCGAGGCGGCAGAGGCGCCTACCCACGCGAGCCGTGTGCGCGCCAAGTATGGCCACTCGGAGGTCCGCCAGCCGCGGCCCAACGCCAACCGGGGCGACAACGTGACGGGGTCTTCGCCGTACCAGGACAGCGAGGCGGTGGCCGCGGCGTCGGCAGCAGCGTCCGCACCCACGCAGTCATGACGACCGCGACTCGCACCACCATCAACGGCAGCCGCACCGACGCCACCGCGCCCCACGCGTCGACGGTCCCACTCAAGGAGGCCAACGAGGCGTGGGAGGCGCTTTTGGGCGCTCATGCCACCCTCATGCGCCGCTTCGAGGCGGAGTCCATGTGGTGCGAGGTGTCTCTCCACGAATACGACGTGCTGTACACCCTGTCCAAGTGCCCCAAGCCGCAGCGCCTGGGCGAACTCGGGCGCCACGTCCTGCTCAGCCAGCCGGGGCTCTCCCGGCTGGTCGAGCGGCTGGTCGAACGAGGGCTCGTCGCCAAGAGCCCCGATCCGGCCGATGCCAGGGCGACGCTCCTGTCGCTCACCAAGGACGGACACGAGGTTCACAAGCGCGTCGGCCGGGCGCATGCCCGCTCGGTGACAGCCGCGATATCGGCCCGGCTGTCCCCCACCCAGATGTCCACGCTCGCGGAGCTTGCCTCGCTGCTGACCTCCGACGAGTTGCTAGCCCCACCGGAAGAAGAACCGTCATGACCGCTCCACTCAGCCTCGTCGTCGTCAACGCAGGGGTTTCGGATCCGTCCTCCACCAAGCTGCTCGCCGATCGTGCTGCCTCCCGGGTGCGCGCGCTGGGCCAGGCCCGCGGGCGCGAGGTCACCACCACCGTGATCGACCTGCGCGAGTTGCTCCCTGAGCTACCGGCCGCCCTCGCCTCTCAGCACTTTGGAGAGGGGTTCAAGCGGGCGATCGCCGCCCTCGTTGACGCCGATGGCATCATTGCCGCCGCGCCCGTCTACAAGGCGGGGGCCTCGGGCCTCTTCACGTCGTTCTTCCAGGTGCTCGACAACGACCTGCTGATCGGCAAGCCCGTGATCCTGGCCGCCACGGCCGGCACCGCGAGGCACGCTCTCGTGGTGGATGAAGAGATGCGCTCGCTCTTCGCGTATCTGCGCACCCTCACCGTGCCCACGAGCCTGTTCGCCTCGACCGAGGACTGGCAGGACAAGGCCCTCGCCACACGCATCGACCGTGCGGCATTTGAGCTGGTACTGCTCATGGAGTCGGGCTTCGCCAAGTCGGTACGTGACGAGTCCTGGCAGAACTACCAGCATGAATACGGTTCCGCTGGCGGAGCCGAACTGGGTATCGACCTGAGCAGCGACCTGATGCGACTCGCCACGGGCGGCACATCCACCAAGAAGCCCTGAGGAGGCCCCTGACATGACCGACGCACACGTATCAGTGACCCACAACGAACAGTCAGGACAGTACGAGATCGTGGTGGACGGCGCGGTCGCGGGCTTTAGCTCCGTACTGGAGTCCGACACCCACATCGCCTTCACGCATACCGAGGTAGACGACGCCTACCAGCGTCAAGGACTCGCCTCCCGCCTTGCGGCCGAAAGCCTTGCCGACGCGGCCTCGCGCGGCAAGACGATCATCCCCCTGTGCCCCTATATCGCCAAATACCTGGAGCGACACGAGATCGAGGGCGCCGCGATCCAGTGGCCGAACACCGACCGACCCTCGTGATGGACGCGGACGCGCACCAGCCTGGGGATCGGGTGGCAAATGAGAGCGGCCCCGGCACCGCGGGGCTTGACCCCGCCGCCCCTGACCCCCGCGTCCTCGTGTTGCCTGCACGCGAGGTGCCCCTGGGCGGCCTGCGCGCTATGAACGTGCAGCGCGCCCTGCCCCAGCGCGGGCTTCCCACCGTGGGCGCGTGGTGCTTCCTCGACCGCTTTGGGCCGCAGCGCGCCACGATGCGCGTGGATCCCCACCCCCACATGGGCCTCCAGACCGTCACCTGGCCGCTCACCGGCGAGGTGCGACACCGCGACGCCCTTGGCAATGACGTGGTGCTGCGAGCAGGGGCCCTCAACCTCATGACGAGTGGCGGGGGCATCTCCCATTCCGAGTACTCGCTGGGCGAGGCCCCCGTTGACCTCGACGCGTTGCAGTTGTGGGTTGCCCTGCCGGACTCGACGCGCGACGGGGCACGCGGCTTCGAGAGCCACGAAAGCCTCCCGAGCCTCTCGCTTCCCGCCAGCATCGGCGCCGACGCTCGGGCGGTCGTGGTCATGGGCGTGCTCGCCGGCGTCACCTCGCCCGCGACGACGCACACCCCCCTCGTGGGTGCGGAGATCCGCATACCTGCGGGTTCGCGTATCAGCGTCCCCCTTGAGCCCGGGTGGGAGCACGCCGTCGTCGCGCTAGAAGGTGAGCTCGCGGTACACGCGTCCGCCGCATCGGACGGTGAGCCCACCCGTCCCAGCCACAACGACCTCGTCTACCTGGGCACGGGCCGCGGCCACATCGAACTCGCCAGTTCCACGGGTGCCGTGCTGTTTCTCTTGGGCGGAGAGCCGTTTGAGGACGAGCTCGTGATGTGGTGGAACTTCGTGGGGCGCAGCCACGAGGAGATCGTCGAGGCGCGCGACGAGTGGGAGGCAGGTACGGATCGCTTCGGCTCCGTCGAAGGCCACGGGGACATGCGCGTCCCCGCCCCTCCCATGCCTCGCGTGCGGCTCACCCAGCGAAGACGTCACCTCTAGGCGGGACTACGTCGCGAGCATCACCTTGAGCGCCGCCCGCTCGTCCATCGCGGCGTAGCCGGCCGGAGCGTCGGCGAGATCCATGGTCACGTCGAAGACCCGACCCGGGTTGACGGTGCCGTCGAGCACTGCGGGTAGCAGCGCATCGATGTAGGAGCGCACCGGAGCGACGCCTCCCGTGAGCGTGATGTTGTTCCCAAAGAGCGCCTCCCACCCGACCTGCGCCTCCGCGTATTGGGGCACGCCGACGCGACTGATGGTCCCTCCCGGGCGCACCACACCTGTCGCCTGCGCGTATGCGGGAAGGTGGCCCACGGCCTCGAGCACCACGTGGGTGCCGTCGCCGCCCGCGAGTTCGCGCACCTTGGCGATTCCCTCGTCGCCGCGCTCCGCCACCACGTCGGTGGCTCCGAACTCGCGCCCCAGGTCGGTGCGCGCCTGGTGCCTGCCCATCAGGATGATCTGCTTGGCGCCCAGCTGCTTTGCGGAGAGCACCGCGAGCAGGCCCACGGCTCCGTCGCCGATGACGGTCACACTGGTGTCCTCGGAGACACCGCCATAGAGCGCTGCGTGATAGCCCGTTCCGTACACGTCGGACAGGGTGAGATACGAGGCGAGCATCGCCGCGTCGTCCGTCGCGGGAACCTTGACCAGGGTGCCGTCGGCAAAGGGAACGCGCACGGCCTCTGCCTGGCCGCCGCCCAGCTCGGGGTCACCCCAATAGCCACCCTGCCTGCATGAGGTCTGGAGACCCTCACGACAGAAGTCACAGGTGCCGCATGAATAGGCGAAGGGCGAGATGACGAAATCGCCCTTGGCGACCGTGCGGACGTCGGCCCCTACCTCCTCAACCACGCCGATGAACTCGTGACCCATCGCCCGGCCGCGCTCCGTCACGGGCAGCGTGTGGAACGGGTGCAGGTCGGATCCACACACGCAGGCGCGCGTCACGCGCACCACGGCCTCGGTGGGCGCCTTGATGGACGCATCGGGAACGTCGATCACGCGTACGTCTCCTGCGCCAAACATGTACGTGGCCTTCATGAGGGTGGTGTCCTTTGTGTTGAGCGAGGTATTTCGGGGTGTTACTCCTTCTCAACGCTACGACACGGCGAAATGTTTCACCAACGCCGCCCGCTCCCCCACCCTCCCCACATCACAAGCAAAGGCCCGGCCACTCGTCACGAACGGCCGGACCTTGCTGCGCACGGGGTACTAGACCGTCAGCGCGAAGCCGCCGGTCCACGGGGTCTTCTCGGCCGCACCGAGCGTGATCTGCAAGAAGCCGAGTGCCTCGAGCTCGCGCGCCCGCTTGAGGGCACCGGCGTCGACGCCATTGAGTCCAGCAGCGACCGCCAGGTCGATGACCGACTGCTTGGCGGCCGCGTCATCGCCAGCGACGAGCACCGTCGCGGTGAGCCCACCCACGGTGCCGGTCGCGAGGGTCGCGCCAAAGTTGGTGTTGAACGCCTTGACGACGCGGGCGCCTGGCACCGCCGCCGCGATTACCGCAGTGGCCGAGGAGTCAGCGGGAACAACGAGGTCGTCGAATGTGGCGAAGTCGACGGGGTTCGAGATGTCAACAACGGTCTTGCCGTCGAGTGCGCCCTCGTAGGTGGCGAGAACGTCCGCGATCGCCCCATACGGCAACGCCAGCACCACGATGTCGCCGGTGAGCGCGTCGCCGAGCGTCGCGGGGGTGGCGCCGATGCCAGAGGCAAGCGCCGAGGCCTTGTCGAGTTCGCGAGCGACGATCTGCACCGAAAGGCCGGCCTTGGAGGCGACTCCGGCGATGACGCCAGCCATGGTGCCTGCTCCGATGATGCTTACTGCTGTCATGTCGTGCCCATCCTCTTCGAATAATTGTTGCGACAACTGTTATCGCACTAGTTGTCTCAACAACTACGTGAGAGAATCATTCCCATGACGCACAAAGTTCCGCGGATGGACGACGCCGAGTCGGCGGCCTGGCTCGGACTCATGAGCGTGTGCGAGGTACTGCCGTCCGCCCTCGACGCCCAGCTGCAACGCGACGCGGGCATCACCCACTACGAGTTCATGGTGCTGAGCACGGTGCGGCTCGCCCCCGAGTCGACGATGCGCATGTCTCACGTGGCGCGCGCAACCAACGCGACCCTCCCCCGGCTTTCTCACGTGTGCTCGCGCCTCGAGAAGCGCGGCCTGGTGGAACGCCTGCCGTGCGCGGGAGACAAGCGCGCCACGAATCTTCACCTCACCACCGCAGGCCGCGCCGTGCTGATCCGCTCGATCCCCGGCCACATTGCGACCGCTCGCGAGCTCGTGATCGACGCCCTCACCCCCGAGCAGCTTGACCAATTGGCCTCGATCACCACCGTGATCGACGCGCGGCTCATGGTGGAGCAACGCGCACGGCTCGGCAACGCCGGACTTCCGTCCGAGCCACCCCCCGTTGTGACCGTTAACATCGAGGGATGAGCCCACTCTCCGGCACCCAGGTCCACCTCTCCTATGGCATTCAGCGCGCGACGCTCGCCACCGTGGGCGCATCGCTACGTGAATACACCGTGAATGGGACCGACGTCGTGGTGCCGTTTGCCGAGCACGAGGTCGCACCCGTGTTTAACGGCAACGTGCTCGTACCGTGGCCCAATCGCCTCGCCGACGGGCATTACAGCTTTGGCGGCAGGGATTTTCAATTGCCCCTCACCGAACCCGCGCGCGGCACTGCCCTGCACGGGCTGGCGTGCTGGGACGACTGGGTCGTCGCAGAGGCATCAGGCGACGCCGCGACGCTCGTGCTGGACCTGCCGGCGAGCCCCGGCTACCCATTCTCGCTGCGCGTGAGCGTGGCGTACGCGCTCACCGACGCTGGCCTCACGATCACCACCACCGCCTTCAACACGGGCAGCATTGCCCTGCCGTACGGCGTTGGCTACCACCCGTGGATCTCGCCCGGTGCCGGCTCGCTCGACGACTGCACGCTGCAGCTTGACGCGGATACCCTCGTGACCGTCGACGACCGCCTCCTCCCCACGGGAACCACGCCCGTCACCGGCGACATGGACTACCGCGAGGCGCGCACCCTCGAAGGCTCCGACCTTGACGACGCTTTTGTGAACCCGATCCGGGATGCCGACGGGCGCTCGTGGGCGCGGCTCAAGCGCGCAGACGGCTCCACTGTCGCGATCTGGATGGACCGCGCCGCGAAGGCGTGGCAGGTGTGTACCGGCAACCACGTGAGCCCCGAGTCCGCCCAGCGCACGGGCGTGGCGATCGAACCAATGTCGTGCATCGCAGACGCTTTCCGCACCGGAGACGACCTTGTCACCCTCGAGCCCGGCGAGAGCCACACGCTCGTGTGGGGAATAGCGCTGATCTAGCCGCCAGTTCCAACCGGAGACGGCCCTAGTGGCGCGGTCTCCACGCGGCACACGCTCCGCGCCTGCCGCAAAGGCCCTTCACCGACTCCCCGAGGCCACCCGAGACGATGCCGAACACTGTCGATTCGAGCTGCTCGGCCTCCGATTCCCACGTGTCGTCACACGCGTCGCAGCCGCACGGCGGTGGTCGCCAACACGTAGCCCTCCGGGAGGTCAGCGATATGCGCAGAGTCCTCGCTTGCCGTCACGTCGTAGGTGCGCTCGAGGTATGCATCAGGGCCCTGGCGACGTCGTGCAGGGGCTGAAACTGCTCGGGATGGGCGCTGACGGAGTAGGTGTCGTCGGGCGGCGAATCTAGGCGCCACCGCTCGCCATATGGGGGGACATTGCCCTCGGCGTCGCGGAACTGCCGTGCAGGGATCGCTGGTCGCTGGTCGCTGGTCGCACGAACGGTTCCATAGGCGCCAGATTACGCACCCCAGTCCTGGGCGCGCAGGCTACCGGCACCCATAGGCTGTAGGGAGCACGCAAAGACGCGTCCGCTGACGGCCACACGAAAGAACACTCATGTCGAGCAACAGCACCTCAGGCACGATGGCCATCGAGATCGAGGGCCTCACCAAGAGTTTTGGTCGCGTGAAGGCCCTGCGCGGGCTTGACCTCACGGTCCCCACCGGCCAAGTGACGGGGTTTCTGGGCCCCAACGGCTCGGGAAAGACCACCACAATCCGCGTCCTGCTCGGCCTTCTGCGGGCCGACGGCGGCCGGGCCACCCTTCTCGGCGGCGACCCCTGGGTCGACGCCGTCGCCCTGCATCGGCGTATCGCCTACGTCCCCGGAGACGTCACGCTCTGGCCCAACCTCACGGGCGGCGAGGCGATCGACATCCTGATTAGGCTCTCCGGCTCGCTCGACCCCAAGCGCAAGGCGCTGATGCTCGACCGCTTCGAACTCGATCCCACCAAAAAGGCGCGCACCTACTCGAAGGGCAACAGGCAGAAGGTGGCCCTCGTCGCGGCGCTCGCATCGGACGCCGACCTGCTGCTTCTCGACGAGCCGACCAGCGGCCTCGACCCGCTCATGGAGGCCGCGTTCACCGAGTCGATCCGTGAGATCAAGTCCGAGGGCAAGTCCGTTTTGCTGTCGAGCCACATCTTCGCCGAGGTCGAGCGCCTCGCGGACAGGGTGACCATCATCCGCGACGGGGCGACCGTCGAGTCGGGAACCATCGCCGAGCTGCGCCACCTCACGCGCACCCAGGTCACGACGGTGGTGGACAGCGGAGCCGACGGCCTGGCTGCAATGCCAGGCGTCCACGACTTCGTGGTGGTCGACGGACGCGCCTCCTTCGCCGTCGACGAAGCGGCAATACCGGCGGTCCTCGCCGCGGTCGCTGCGCTCAATCCGCGCTCACTCATGGCCAACCCGCCGTCCCTCGAGGCCCTGTTCCTGCGCCACTATGGCAGCGAACTTGCCGCGCTGGCGGGCGGCGAACCGAAGTGACCGGCGCACCTCCCGCCACACCTCGCGGCACACGTCCCGCCACGGCCTCCGCCACGGCGGCCGGCGCGCGCGCGGGCGCCCGGCGCCAGTCCGACGCCCTGGCCGGTCTCGGCACGATGGTGCGGCTCATCGTGCGCCGCAACCGGGTGCGCCTCACGGTCTGGGTCGTCGTTCTCGTCGGGATGTTTACGTACATCGCCTCGTATTACCACACGCTGTTTCCCACCCAGAAGTCCCTGGACGACTTCGCCGCGGTCTCCAACACGCCTGGGATCAAGGCGATGACGGGACTATCTGCGGCGGCCGACACCCTTGGCGGCGCCGTGTGGACCAAGGGGTGGATGACGATCGCGCTCAGCCTCGCGATCGGCAGCGCCTTCCTAGTCACCCGCGCGGGCAGGGCCGACGAGGAAGCCGGCCGCACCGAGCTGCTGCGCTCGAGGATGCTCGGTCTGCACGCCTACGCGACCGCGTCCTGGCTGGTCAACGGACTGCTGTGCCTCGTGGTCGGAGCAGGCATCGCCGTCGCTTCCGCCGCCAACGGCCTGGATCCCGAGGGCACCGGAATCGCTGGCTCGCTCATCTTTGGAGCCTCGGTCGCGGGCGTCGGGCTGGTGGGGCTCGGCGTGGGCGCGGTCGCGGGTCAGGTCGCCTCGACGTCGCGCGGGGCCAATGCGCTCGCGTCCGCCGTAATCATCGGCTTCTATGTGATCCGCATGGTGGGCGACCTGGGCAACGGGGCGCTCTCGTGGGCCTCGCCAATCGGGTGGGGACAGCAGATGGAGCCCTACGCGGGCAACCGCTGGTGGCCGCTCGCGCTGCTGCTCGCGCTCGCGGCAGCGCTGCTCACAGGGGCCGCCCTGCTTGAATCCCGCCGGGATCACGGCTCGGGGCTGCTCGCCGAGCGCCCCGGCCCCGCTAGCGCACCACCCCGCTTTGCCTCACCTCTCGGGCTCGGCCTGCGCCTCCAGCGCGGCCCGATCATCGGCTGGACTGTTGCCGTCGCCTTGTCAGCCCTGATGTTTGGTTCGATCGTCGACTCCATGAACACCTTCATGGCCGACGCGGGGGGCGCGATGGCAGACTTCACGCGCGGCATCGGAGTCGATGCGCTGCTCGCGATGCTCGCGGGAATGATCGGGCTCATCACAGCGGCGTTCGCCACCCAGTCGGCGGCGTCCCTGCGGACGGACGAGGCCAGCGGAATCGTCGAGACCCAACTCGCGGGCGGCTTGTCACGCACCAGATGGGCGCTCGAGAGGCTGCTCATCCCCGCCGTCGGGTCCGCCGTGTTGCTGCTCCTCGGAGGCGCGGGGCTTGGCGCGGTCTACGGCTCGACGATTGGCGACTCCTCGCAAGCGGTCACGATGGCGGGCGCCGCGCTCGCGTATTGGCCGGCCGTCATGATCCTCGTGGGGATCGCGGTTGCCCTCTTTGGGTGGGCACCCTCCGTCGCTATCCCTGTCGCCTGGGGCGCGATGGCCGCGATGTGGTTCGCCACGATGCTGGGCGAGGTCTTCGGGCTACCCACGTGGATGCTCGACGGACTGCCATTCTCAGCGGTGCCCTACATGCCCCTCGACGCGATGTCGTGGGCGCCCGAGGTGATCATGACTGTGGTGGCCGCAGCGCTGATCTGGAGCGGCGTCGACCGGTTTGCGCGCCGGGACATCCAGCCGGGCTAGGACCTAGGTCGCAGATCTTCGGCCTGGTAAAGGCAATCTGATGGAGTTCCGCGGCGAGAAGGAGTAGACCGGAAGTATCACCGGGATCACCTCTGGTGTGGCACAGAAAACGAGATGAACATCATGCCAGAGACTGCCGAACAGAGCGCTCCCGAGCCGCTGACCTACCCCCGGATGAACGAACCCGCGCCGGCCTTCAAGGCGAAGACGACACAGGGCGACGTGTCGTTCCCTGAAGACTTCGCAGGCCATTGGGTCGTCTTCTTTAGCCACCCCGCGGACTTCACGCCCGTGTGCACCAGCGAGTTCATGACCTTCACGCACATGGAGGAAGAGTTTGCGCAGTACAACACCAAGCTCCTCGGACTGTCGATTGACAGCCTCTACGGGCACATCGCCTGGCTGCGCCTGATCCAGGAGCGCATGGAGTTCCGCGGCTGGAGCAACCTCGAGGTCAGGTTCCCGCTCATCGAGGACATCAAGATGGACATCGCCCGCAAGTACGGGATGATCCAACCAGGAGCGGCCGACACTCAGGCCGTGCGCGCCGTGTTCCTCGTGGACCCCAAGGGCATCTTGCGCGCGATGCTCTACTACCCGATGAGCACGGGCCGCAACATGCAGGAGATTCTGCGCATGATCAAAGCACTGCAGGTCGCCGATGCGTTTGACGTGGCAACCCCGGCCGACTGGGTACCTGGCGAGCGCGTGATTGTTCCGACCGCGGGCTCGTGTGGAGTGGCGAAGGAACGCATGTCGGGCGAGGTCGAGGGCGTCGAATGCGTCGACTGGTTCTACTGCACGCGAGAGCTCACCGCCGAGACTATCGAGAAGCAGATTCATACCGACCCGGCCGAGGTCCTCGGGCGCTAAACGCGCACAAGGAGTTCACCGCAGGTGTGGACGGGGCCGTCGACGGCAATGGAGACGTCGGCGGCCCTCACGCTGCCCTAGCGCGTCGTTCGGCGTCCGGCACCTGGCGTCCGACTCCCGACGCCTTACGCCCGATGCCCGATGCCCGATGCCCGATGCCCGATGCCCGATGCCCGATGCCCACCCATCCGAAGCCCACCATTCCCGCGGCAATTGAGTGCGCCCCCACACGGGCAGGCGCATAATGAAGGTCACTGTCGAGGGGGTACATATGTGGTCATTCAGCGGACCAAACGCGCACCAAGGATCCACTCCCACCAAAGATCCACTCATCCCAGAAGTCACCCGCGGCGGCGACTTCGCACAGCCCGGGGGTTCCCGGCCGCACCGCGAGATTCTGGCTGGCGCCATGGTCATGGTGGTGGCGTTCGTGGCCATTGCAGCGTGGGCACTCTTCAAGCCTGCGGGCGACGACACCGCCGCGCGCGCATCGGCCGCCGAGGTGGGCCTCACAGTGTCAAACGCCTGGGAGGTCGAGAAAATCGACGGAGGCTTCCGCGTCACCAAGGAGCTTGTCCTCGACTCCGCGTACTCCTTCGACATCGTCGAGGCGCCCTCCGTGTCTGCGCCCGCCAACGCCTCGACGTGGGAGCCCACGATCGCCGGAGCGACGGCGTACGCCGAGAACGACCCGCCTATCCGGGTGTTCATCGACGCCGGTGCCCACAGCTGGATCGTGACCTGCATTACCCCATGGATCTACCTGAACGACGGAACTCCGAATGCCTCCGGGGTCTATCAAAGCGAGGGGAAAGCGGACGCCGCCTGGGAAGACCTCGCGGCCTCGATCAGCTTCGCGCCCGGAACGTAGGGCGGGAATGGGCATGAGCGCCGACTGGGGAGCCCAAGGCGCTCGGGAGTGGGCATGAGCGCCGACTGAGGAGCCGAAGGCGCTCGGGAGTGGGCATGAGCGCCGACCAGGCCACCGTGGCCTCACCTTGGCACGCAAGAGGGGCCGCCGACGTCATTGGCGATATCGACGACCCCGCCGCCCATGGCCCCGTCCGATGAGCCGAACGGGAGCTTGACTAGGCGAAGAACCCGAGGGGTTCGTTCACATGGTTGACCAGCACGTTCTTGACCTGCTGGTAGTTGTGCAACGCCTGCTGGTCGGTCTCCCGGCCATAGCCCGACGCCTTGTAGCCACCGAACGCGGCGCCCGCCGGGTACAGGTGGTAGGTGTTGACCCACACCCTTCCCGCCTGGATGTCCTGACTGGCTTCGAACGTGAGGTGTTCGTCGCGGCTCCACACCGCTGAGCCCAGCCCGTATTCAGTGTCGTTCGCGATCTCGATGGCCTGGTCGTAGGTGTCGAACGGCACCACGGTCAGCACGGGACCAAAGATTTCCTCTTGGCATACGCGCATGTGGTTGTGCGCCTGCATAACGGTCGGCTCAATGTAGTAGCCGCCGGCCAGGTCCCCTGGCATCTCGGCCCGCTTGCCGCCAGTAAGAACCTTGGCACCCTCGGTGGGCCCCAACTTCAGGTAGCCATCAATCTTGTGCAGTTGCTCGGTGCTGTTTTGCGGACCCATCTCCGTCGTGGTGTCGAGCGGGTCGCCCAGCTTGATGCGCTCCACGCGGTTGATCGCGTCCTCAAGGAACCCGTCCATGAGGGGCCTCTGCAACAGGGCACGCGACGGACACGAACAGACCTCGCCCTTGTTCAGAGCGAAGAGCACGAAGCCCTCGATGGCCTTGCGGTAGTAGCCGTCCTTCTCCTTGGCCACGTCCTCAAAGAAGATGTTCGGCGACTTGCCGCCCAGTTCCATGGTGGAGGGGATGATGTTCTTGATCGCGTACTGCATGATCTGACGGCCGGTCGCGGTGGAACCGGTGAAGGCCACCTTGCAAATGCCGTCGTGCTCCACGAGCGCTTGGCCCAGCTTGGAGCCGGACCCGTTGATCACGTTGATCACACCCGGGGGGAGCAGGTCCTGAATCAGGTCCATCACGTACAGGATCGACACGGGGGTGGCCGATGCGGGCTTGAGCACCACGGTGTCTCCCGCAGCGAGCGCAGGCGCGAGTTTCCACGCGGCCATCAGTATCGGGAAGTTCCACGGGATGATCTGGGCCACGGGGCCGAGCGGCTCGTAGTAGTGATACGAGACCAGCTGGTCGTTCAGTTTCTTGATGGTGCCCTCTTGGGTGCGGATGACCGCCGCGAAGTAGCGGAAGTGATCCACCGCAAGCGGGATGTCGGCCGCGAGCGTCTCGCGCACCGGCTTGCCGTTCTCCCAGGCCTCGAGGACCGAGATCTCCTCGAGGTGCATCTCGATGCGGTCGGCGATCCTGTTCAGGACCGCGGCTCGCTCGGTGGTCGAGGTCTTGGCCCACGCGGGGAACGCCTTGACTGCGGCAGCGACGGCTTTATCGACGTCGGCCACACCGGATTTGGCGTACTCGGCAAAGGGCAGACCTGTGGCGGGGGCAAGGTCCTCGCCGTACTCGCCTGTGGTGGGAGCCACCCATTCGCCGCCGATGAAGTTCTCGTAGCGGGTCTTGAGGGTGACGAGGCTCCCCGGCTGACCGGGGCGCGTGTAGAGGGTTCCCTTCTTGGGAGCCGGGGCGTCAGCGGCGACGCCCTTTTCGGCTGTGGTGCTCATCATGTGCCTTCTCTCGTGGGCGATCCGGTCGCGCACTGGCTGCGCGCGACGGGGCGCCGTGCATGTGCACAGCGCAGGAATGGGAGCGGCCTGCAGTGGGCGTCAGGTGGCGGGCAGGACGCCCCTGCCCCTTCGCCCACTGCGGTAGCGAAATCCGTCGGCACTGCGGTCCGTGTCAGGAACTCGCTTCCGCTCATACCCTCAGGACTATCCCCTCCTGGATGATTTTTGCGGGACTTTGGTCATGCTGGGGCGCGCGGTGCGGCGACTGGTCCCGTGACCTCCGTCCCGGCCAGCTCGCCTCGGCTCGGCATCCAGGCGCGACCGGTCTGCGCCTCACGCCGCTCGGGAGGCGTACCGACGGGCACCGTTCACGACGGCGCCGTTCACGACGGGCGCCGCTCGTCACGAACGCCGACGCCCGTTTCGTGCGTCAGGCCCCGGAAGGCACCCTCATCCACGTCGCGAATTTGGGCTCGCGCCCGTCGCCCGACGAGCGGCCCGCAAGCCGGCGTCCGATCCACGGCAGTACGTACGCGCGGTAGTACGCGAGTTCACCGCGAAGCCCGCCGGCCGGAGCATCAGCGTCCGTGTACGCGGGCGGGTCGGTGGGCACTCCCATCGCGGTCAATACGCGGTTCGCAATCCACTCATGGCCCAGGCTGTTCAGGTGAAGTCGGTCGGTCGACCAGTAAGCGTCCCGCCGGCCCTCCGCTGATCGCAGGTTGTCCACGAACGTCACGTCGTCGCGGCCTTCGACCACCTCGGCAACCACCTCGGTGAGGCGGGTTCCCAGCCTGCGCATGCGCTCACCCGCGGGGAGCCTCGCCGAGGGATCCGCTCCCGTGAGCAGCACCACATGGACGCCCTGCGCCGAGCAGCGGTCGAGCACGATGGACCACAGCGCCACCATGCGCTCGTCCGAGAATCCGGGACGCAACATGTCGTTCCCGCCACCATTGAACGTGAGGTGGGTGGGCGGCGGATCAAGCGCGAGGGCAGCGTCGAGTTGCTCCGTGACGATCGACTCCATCTTGCGTCCGCGGATCGCGAGATTGGCGTAGAAAACGTCCTCGGTGGGGTGCGCCGCCGCGAGGCCTTCCGCGACCCTGTCCGCCCAGCCTCGCTCGGTGCCATCGGCGAGAAAGTCATTCATGCCCTCGGTGAAGCTGTCCCCGATAGCCACAATTCGAATAGTCACGCTGTTCAGTTTAGGTGCGTCAGTCCCGCGCAACTGTGGGCACAATGGCAGGTAGAGCCTGGAGGCGATCCGATGAGCGACCCGTCAGTGTGGAAAGACGACCTCCTCGGCGAGGGCTTCGAGGCCACCGAGCTCACCCTCGCCCCTGACTCCGAGGGCGACGTGTGCGCCACTCTCGTGAGGTATCGACGTCGGCCCGTTGCGCAGGAGGAAGGGCGGCGCCCTTGGTGGTCACCCCGGCGCTGGTTCCCGCGCGTGCTGGCTCTCCCCCGCTTGCCCGCGCTCCCCTTCCTGCGACCGCTCCCCCGGTCAACCCAACGCCGCCCCGCCTTCGACGTGCTGTACGTGCATGGCTGGTCGGACTACTTCTTTCAGCGCCAGCTCGCCAAATACTGGACGGCTCGCGGAGCCGAGTTCTACGCGCTTGACTTACGCAAGTACGGCCGGTCGCTGCGCCCTCACCAGACCCCCGGCTACGTCGACTCGCTCGAAACCTACGACGAGGACATTGCCGCGGCCTTGGCGGTGATGCGCGCGCAGACCCGTCGACCGCTCATCCTCATGGGGCACTCGACGGGCGGTCTCACGCTCAGCCTGTGGGCGGCGCGCAACCCTGGCGAGGCCGTGGGACTGGTGCTCAACTCGCCGTGGCTCGAGTTCCAGATGGGCATGGCGGCGCGCGCACTCTTGGAGCCGATGGTTGACCTGGGCAAACACATGCTGCCGCTTTCGCAGTATCCGCAGTTCGACCTCGGTTTTTACAGTCGCGCCACGTCCGACGCGTTCGACGGCACGTGGGACATCGACACGCGATGGAAGCCTGAGCGTGGCTTCAGGGGCACGCGTGGCTGGCTCAGCGCGATCTTCCATGGGCAGGCGACGGTCTCTGAGGGACTGGGGATCGCCACGCCAGTGCTGGTGCTGCTCTCGCAGCGCAGCGTGCTGCAGGTGAAGTGGACCCCTGACATGAGCCACGCGGACACGGTGCTGGACGTGGAGGCGGTGGCTCAGCGTGCCGTAGACCTGGGCTCCGACGTGACCATTCGCCGTTTCGACGGCGCGCTCCATGACGTCGTGCTCTCGGAGCGCGGGGTGCGGCGGCAGGTGTGGCGCGCGATTGACGCGTGGTTGCCAAGGGCCACGCAGGGGACGCCGCAGCCCGAGTAGCCGCCGTGGCGGGTCCCTGAACCAATAGGGCGACGAGGCGCGACGTGGCGGGGTGGGGTGGGGTGGGGCCTGGCCGGGTCGGGCCGAGCCGGGTGCGGCCGGGTGGCGTGCTTGACCGCCGCGCAGACCAGACCGCCGCGCGAGCAGGCGCCGCTAGGCCGCCTTACGCTCAACTGGATGGTCCGGGGGAGGTCGTCGCCGGGCGGAGCTCCCCCAGGCGGAGTCCTCCCGCGCAAGGCCCTCCCAGGCGGAGTCCTCCCGCACAGAGTTTTCCCGGGACGCGCCGTTCGAGGCAGAGCTCTGCCGCGGGTCCGGGTGCGTTGGGTCGTGAGAGCCTGCGCGGCTGTGTTCTTCGCCGCCGAGCGTGATGGCCGCGAGGCCGCCAGGTATTGGCTGCCGTGTGGGGTCGATCGTTGGTGGGGGTATGAACTCGACGCGATTCGCGTGGACGAGTATGTCCCACCCTTGTCGATGAATGTCGTGGTGACAAC